>OGKU01000114.1_pt1 | contig 78936 bp, 70 predicted proteins | sample 1572611 | NCBI WGS metagenome assembly OGKU01 (sample SAMEA2581886, study PRJEB24529) | metagenome | biome: Human gut stool | place: China | collected 2011 | reverse complement strand
AATAAGAAATATTAGGAGACATTTTGGCTGCTATGGGTTTTCAGACAATCTCCCCCATTTTTGATTCAATTCGATTTTTCTCTGCTTCCCACTTACTAGCTAAATTTAAATATTCATTGGTCAATTCGTCTATTGTGGGTTTGTTCGATTTACCATCTTTTGTTTCTATCGGAGACATTGACTTCAAACTCTCCAAATCAGCCGTCATTTTATTTTGTAAATCACCAAATCTAAAGTTGAAAAACGTCTTAACATCAACCAAAACATTAAACATCTTTTCATGCAAAGATGATGATATATTCGCAAAATTTAAAGCTGTAACAAGTTGGATTACAGAAACAAAATTGAGCAGTTCAAGGCGCTTATTGGAAATAAACGCCAAGATCAACAATATGATGCACAGAATCGAAAACCCGATCGAATAAGTCATCAATTTCTTTTGTTTTAACTTCATCACCGAAATTACAAATTGCTTTACGTTCAACAATATCGTTCTCGATACGATACATGTGTCCATCTGCAGTGCAAAAATGAATTTCTTTATGCTCTGAATCATGGAAACATTTACCTTCACCAGACTTTATTTGAATCGCACCTTTCTTATATGCTTCGTGATTAAACAAGGCACGGTACAAACAATTGCCCTTTTTTAATTCTTCATTGGATGGGTTAGGGGCAACCTTCAACAAAATTTTTAAAGTTCCTCCATTATCCAAGAATTTAATTAAAGGCTCAACATATTCCTTGCGGTCAACAACCTCAGGATTACACAAGTTGTTGGCTGCTATCCTAATAGTATCATTTGCGTTTCTGAATATATTTTCAAAAATAATCAACGCATGCTCATTTCCCTCATTATGAAACAGATAGTTTTCATGACGAGACGCATAAGCTTCTACAGTTCTTCTATATTCTTCCATAATTGCAAATTTTAAGATGAAACTATTATCATTTGCAAATTTAATAATTATTTTTATAATATTGAGTTTTTAAATCTCTAATTTATAAAAAGTGGCTATTATATAGACTTTTTAAAAATTACTTCAAGTAATAACCCTTGTACTATAGTCTTACCCGTTAAATCAATATTAAATTTACTATATTCTTAATCTCTTCTGAAAATGTCTCGTGTGTAGACCTTATCCTTTACATCATCTAGACAAGCATCATAGCGGTTGGCGATGATGGCATGGCTCTGTACCTTGAAGGCTTCGAGGTTGTTCTCTACTCTACTACCGAAGAAGGTACTGCCCTCTTCCAAGGTTGGCTCATAGATAATGACCTCTGCACCCTTTGCCTTGATGCGTTTCATGATGCCCTGGATGGCTGACTGGCGGAAGTTATCGCTATTTGACTTCATGGTCAGACGATAGACACCAATCACACAGTTGTGTTCCTTGCTGGCATCATAGCTGTTAGCATCGGCATAGCTGTAATAGCCTGCCTTCTGGAGTACGGCATCAGCAATATAGTCCTTACGGGTACGGTTGCTCTCTACGATTGCCTCTATCAGGTTCTCTGGAACATCGGCATAATTTGCCAAGAGCTGCTTGGTATCCTTTGGCAGGCAATAACCACCATAGCCGAAGCTTGGGTTGTTGTAATGGGTACCGATTCGTGGGTCAAGACCTACGCCATCGATGATAGCCTTGGTATCGAGTCCCTTTACTTCTGCGTATGTGTCCAACTCATTGAAGTAGCTTACTCGGAGTGCCAGATAGGTGTTGGCAAAGAGCTTGACAGCCTCAGCTTCCTTCATACCCATGAAGAGGGTATCGATGTTCTCCTTGATGGCACCTTCCTGGAGCAAAGCGGCGAATGTCTTGGCTGCTTCCTTCAACATCTCTACATTGGTTACAGACTTGATAGCCTCGTTCTCCTCTTCGAACTCAGGGCGCTCGATAATCTTTGGATAGCCTACGATGATGCGGCTTGGGTAAAGGTTATCATAGAGAGCCTTGCTCTCACGAAGGAACTCTGGAGAGAAGAGAAGGTTGAGCTTCTTCACGCCCTTCTTGGCATACTTCAAGTAAAGGTTGCGGGTGTAACCTACAGGGATGGTGCTCTTAATGACCATCACTGCATCTGGATTTACCTCCAGAACCAGGTCGATGACTTCTTCTACATGGGTTGTATCGAAGTAGTTCTTCACTGGGTCGTAGTTGGTTGGTGCTGCAATCACTACGAAGTCTGCATCCTTATAGGCTGACTTGCCATCAAGGGTTGCCACGAGGTTCAATGGCTTTTCAGCCAAATACTTTTCGATGTAATCGTCCTGGATTGGAGAAATCTTATTATTGAGTTTCTCCACCTTCTCAGGGATTACATCTACTGCTGTTACATGATGGTGCTGAGATAATAGCGTTGCTATGCTCAGACCTACGTAGCCGGTACCGGCTACTGCTACTTTTATATCTTTAAAATTATTCATAATGATATTGCTTTTTTCTTTTTTCTAAAATCATCCCGTCCTTCTTTACCATTAAAGAAGGCTCCACCTCTCATCTCGGTCTTCTCTCCTCAGGCGAGAAGAAGGAAACCGCCCTGCTCGGTGCTCGGAACCGCTACGCTATAAGGTTGGCGGACCATCAAAGGTCTTCGCCATATTGTGCGGGATGGGACCGCCTTGATGTAATGCTTTCTATAACTAACCTTAAGCCTAATTTACATGAATCAGCAAAAAGCAAAGACTAGTTATAAATATGATATTATCTTTTCATTAACCTTGCTGCAAATTCAAAGAAATCTGCGACGTTCTTGAAATTATCAAACTGCTGGCAATACATACTGGCATAAGGTTCAGGGAACCTGGTGCATATATCTGCCTTTATCATATTTGCTAAAGCCTCTTTGGTATAGGCTTTCAGCAATTCGTTGTATTGTTGTTCACTATTCATTATTATCTGAAGTTTGAGGCATAAAATATTTTTCTAGAGTTTTTAATGTCATAATCATTTTGACAAAAATATCTTCCAATACTTGCTGCTCAGAAAATTCATCCAACTTAAAATACTCATAGAGTTTTGCTAAGTCTTTTCTCTTGTTACTTTTTCTATGAGCAATGGAATTAGAACGAAGAGACTGAACTTTTCTGAGGAAATCTACCATATCTGGACAATTCATACCTTTCGACAACAAAAAAGCCTGAAATTTATCTATTCCTGCTTTCAACTCTGTTGATGAAGAGAAGTTCTTCTGCTTTAAATAGGATTCTACATCTGGATTTGAATCATCAATCTCTGATTGTATGCACTTTTGATTGAAAGAATCAATTACCAATTTTGTCATCGATAGAATTTGCTCATCAAAATCAGAATGATTGTTCTCTGTTGTTAAGCAATGCAATGTTTTATAACGATGCTCGTCTTCTTCTACCAAAGGAAGAAATAACGGCCAACCAAATTGGTTTTCCCATTTCTTATTGAACTGCTTAAAACAATTTTTAAAATATAAGTCTGGGAACATGGGATTACAAATGTTTCCTTCTTTCCAACGAGTATAAGCTGTTTTACTACCCCCCATATCCTTTTCTGGAGAAACATTATAGCCTTTCCAATACAGTTGTTCTGAATATTCCAAATTGCCCAAATATACCAATGGTACTATAACATAACTACGATGGTCATTATCAATATACATTGACCAAGATCCCTCGCATCCTACAGCTCCATCACTAACGGTATATTTGTTTGGATTAGAATAGTATTTATCAAGTACCTCTTTCTTGAAAAATATCGGTGTCATCTCTAGAGGATTATCTCCATTGGCTACAAAATAGTTAGAAAGAGTTTCTTTCTTACATGAATGTAACTTAGGTTCTCCTTCATCATCAAAGTCATAGATAAACTCTGCATACTGCTTATCATCTTGATTAAAAGAATCCCAATTGTAATCCCTTTCCCGATAACGCAATACACATTTGCCCATGATCCAACCACCAGACTTATTTCCATCAGCATGGCAATTGACTAAGGAAGAATAATTATAGATATAATCAGCATCTTTCACAATTTGATTCATAACAGGAGTTAAACCTAACTCCATGAAGGATTGTTGAGAATAACGCATTTCATCAAAGAATAACAACAAGTTCATCTTGCGCAAGGCTAAGTACTTACGTAATACTGTTAATTTGATTCTTATGTATAGTCCATTTATCTCTGCAACTTTTTCCCAATCTCCATTTTCATTATCAACTACAAAATGACGTTCTGTTGGAGATACATACCGTTCATGCATATTCAACAAAACCCTAAAGTCTTGCGAAAGTTCTACATAGTTGTCTATATCATAATTTGCAGAACGGTATAATACAAATGGTTCCAAGACATCAATACCTTCATGACTGAAAGACCATTTACCATTACTCCAGATTTCACTTACTCCATTGCTTCCTCTTATTAAATCCCATTCATATCGAGACAACGCATCTGATAGTTTCCCATCAGAAACGAGAGCACTATGTAAACACTCTGCACTCACCGTAATCCATCCGCTTTCAATAAACTTCTTGTTCATTGAAGCAAGGAAGTCTGCAAATAGTATTTTGTCCGTTTCCTTCATATCTACAAATCAATTACATTCATTTTTTGAGTTGAGCTCAAAAATAATGTGCGGAATGGGACCGCCTTATTAGTTTCACACTAGCTTTTTTTATCTTTAATAAATGTCCTCCAACGATTCAGTAAGGCATGACCTTTATCCAATTCACCTTTAGAGAAAAAAGCACTGAGATGATATCTAGTATCATCATTTTCATCATCAGTAAGATAATATTCAAAATCACCAATAGAGAAATGAGCATCTCGCAAATCTTCTTTAGAAACTCCTTGTTCACGTAAAAAAACATAGTACTCATAACTCATTGGTAACAAATCTTTTCGAATATTATTAAGAAGACAATATTGCTCCATCATTTTTTTCATTTTCGGATGAAAGAATCCATTATAATAGAGCATAATTAATTCATATCTTGATAGAGTTGCTCTCACAAATGTTGCATATTTATATTGCTTATCTGCACCCAACCATTCATTTTCTGAGATAAATCTTAATATAGTATAAAGATGACGGAAATAGTGATCAAACATCGTCGTAGTCATATAATCATCAAAACGTTCCTTTCCTCTTCTCTTGATAACTGTAGAGAGTCCAGAAACCATTGTGGTACCATCTAAAAAAGAATTCTCTATTGCATGGTTACATATAATAAATACATAATAGAATAAGTTTCTACCTCTATATTCATCCTGAATAGATATCTCTTTTTTTGAGTATGCTCCATCTGCTGAATTTTCATCTACCCATTGAGAATGCGAATCACCTGCATAAAGATCATTCACTATACTCTGCTGAACTTCAAGCATTTTGAAAAAAGTATTCTCAAAACGTTGGATTCTTAGAGTCTCATTTTGCTTATCAAATTCTGCTGTTTGATTTTGCATTTCCTGATTTGTCTGTTCAATAGCTTGATGCTGATATTTCAAATCAATATGTTGCTGACGAATTGTAATGATAAGACCAGCAAAGGCTAATCCAGAGAAGAGAGCATTCACTACTCCAAACAAATCACCAAACTGTCCTCTATGGTCCCAACCTTCTATTAATTTAATGACAATGAAAGCAGAAAGCATCATAACAAGAAGGACAAAACCTATTGCCCACATCAATTGACAAAGCCACTTATCGTCATTATTAGAGTTTTCCATATTACAATACCTAGACTTTATATAGTTGACTTTTTCTACCAAACACTTAATTGACAAAATTAACCCATCTATACTTATTCTTGAAATATTCATTGATTTTTTCTCCTACGTTAGAAGAAAACAGCCCAACCGCTCCTATCGGAGTAAGTTCAGGATAATTGAATATCGCCCCCAAAGATAATGCCGCAGAAATTGTTCCAACGACTTTAACCCAATTATCAACCTTCTTATAAGTCTTATTAAGTTTTGCTTGAACTTTCACTTTTTCTATATTTAATTCACGCAGAAGTTCTGCAGAATCTACCTCGAAACGATTAATAAACTTCGTATTGCATATATGATTTAAAACCGCACAAAATTCTTGTATTTCATCATGTTGACGATACTCTAACATTGCAAACAGTTTTTTTTCTATATCCAGCAAATAAGAATCATTACATTTATCCAATTTTGTACATTCAAAGCATTTTTCTTTATTACTAAAAGCAAAGTCCGGCCATATGTTAACTTGAGGAATCTTCATCTCTAATACTTCATTAATAGCCTTAGAAGAGCGACTTACAGGAACATTACCTTCTAGTTTTAAAGGCAACAACGTTCGTAGATAAGTTAACTCTTCTTCATCTAATGAAATATTAGCATTTAATTGCCTTGACGCTAATAAGGAAAAGTATAAAGTCCACAATCTCGGCTTGCAATAGTAATATTCATCAATACTATATATATGGGAATCTTTGGTTTTGATTTTACCTAATTCTAATAATAAATCGAAATCTGAATCAATTTGAGTATTAATTGCTTCAAAATTATCATCTGAAACGAAACTGTCGCTTATGTGTTCTATAAGACCTACAGAATCTAATATTTCAAAAACCAGTTTCTCTGTCTTGTACATCAGGTCTCTTTGATAACTCTCAACATCATGATTTACTTTATATTCAGATTTTTTGGGACTAACTAATAAATTCCACAAATGATCTGTTACAACTATTTTATCCAACCAAAGTAATTTCGATGGTGTACGATATAGCCATGACAAATCAATATTGCAGACTTCACAATTTCCTGAAATATTACCTAATGCTAAACCAGTTTGAAATAATTTTTTCATAATTTACATTAATTATAACCAGGTACAACTATCTGTTTTGTATATACATAAATATCATAAAGAGAATTAGTACTGTAAGACATCAAAGTTCTTTTCCTCCGAAGAATTGACCTAAGGCGGACATCATGCGGAGTTGCTTGGCTGATGGGGCTTTGATGCCTTTGTTGGCCATATCCAAATAGAAGTTGAGACTGGTGGTTAAGGCTTTGGTTAACTCTGATGGCATCAGCATGTGCCATTCCTGGTTCTCCTTATCCTCGTAGGTTGCTACCAAGAATAGTTTCTGAAGCTTATACTGGGTCTTGCGTATTTTGCGCACCACATAGGTGCTGGCATCGCCTTTTACAAACTCATCTACCATCTGGAGTTCCTGCTTGTTCAAACGACTCAAGATCTCGATTGGATTATCCAACATCTCCTGAGCTATTCGCCTAGCAGTCTCATCTTTTTTCAAGTTGGGACTTACGTATAAATCGAGCTTGTCACATGCTTTCAGCATATTGACTTTCGTTGTGCTATTGAGTAGCTGAACCAAGCGGATGCTATCAGCTGTAAAGTTCTGATTTGGAATTACTATCATAACATTATAATGTTTCTTGTCCCCAAACAGCTACCAGACGGTCTTTCCAGAGTTTCAAGGGACAGTGGGAATTGAGTTCTAAATATAAATCGTTGTTGGCATCGAGGAACTTGCGTAAAGCTATCTCTACCAACGGATGGAAAGGAAGGTAAGTTGGAGCGAGATTGCGATAATCTACGTTCTCGATATCCATTCCTAAGCCCATGGTTTGACCGGCATTGGCTGACATAATGAATATATCGTCAGGATGCTCGCTCTGCCATATCTGGACAAAGGTTGGGCACGGACGCTTCATTATACCAAAGAAATGCTCCTGGTCTTTGATGCTTGACATATGCAAAAAGTAATCACCCCAATCGGCATAAAGAGTAACGGAGTTTTCTCCGCCCAACATCAAATAGACATGGGCGTAGTAGGTCTTGCCGGATGGTGTCTTGGTCTTGTAAATGATCTCGACATCGTCTTTATGATAGACGAGGGTGCGGGAGCTACCTAAAAAGAAGGTTGCTCCTGGCTTTGTTGAGAAATAAGATTTCATGATTTTATATTTTTGTTCCTCATTGCAGTATCGCTCTGCACTTGTCGTCACTCGAATGGGGAGTTTATTCTAATGTCCCACAGATCTCACAGATTTACACAGATTTCTTCGTTGCAAGCAACGGTAGTCACTATGCCTCACAGCAATAGATATTTCTCTGCACGCGAATTACGTATTTTTTTTCGGAACACGAATTGCACGAATTACACGAATAAGTTGCTTAGTCTCGAAAGATTCGTGTTCAACACTCAATATTATTCTTTTAAGTCGCACACGGATCTCACGGATCTCACGGATTTTTTTCGTTGCAAGCAACGATTCGTATATCACCAAGACTGCGTCTCTACTATATTACTGCATATGGTGCACAACTATTAATCTTGACTAAATCTAATTTTTTCATTCTTACAACACACAAAATGATTCTGCTTCCTTACCGGTTCTGCGGCGATAGTCATCACGCATACGCTTTTCCATTTGTGCTATGTATTCTACCTTCCGCTCCCTAGAAGCCTTGAAGCGACGCATAAAATCTGCTTTTTTTTCTTCTATGTTCATAACGTAAGCTCCTTATTAATTATTGTATTGCTTCGACTCCCCTGTCCCCCTCTTGCGAAGAAGGGGTCCTTACCCAATACCCAAGCCCTAAATCCCTACCATAGGGATTAGGGATGTAACCGCCCTCCGGTGCTCAGAACCGCTACGCTCTAAGGTTGGCGGACCATCAAAGGTCTTCGCCATGTTGTGCGGGATGGAACCGCCTTACTATAGCTTGCTGATTAGAACCACCTTACTATAGCTTGCTGATTGGGGGCGGCTTGCAATTACCCTCATAAAGGCATGTTGGAGAACCTTGATATAGAGGATTAATCATTAAACTCTTCAAAGAATTGTTTTCTTTTTCCCTCTAATTCACAAGTCTTCTGACTCATAAATTGACAAGTGAAATCATACATCGGAATGGCAACACAATGCTCATCTGCCTTTTCAAACTTCAACTGATCTGAATAATAGCGTATCAGCTCTTCATAAGGAGTCAAGTCGGCAGCAAATAAGAAAACATATTCACAACCTACTATTTTCAACATTTCCAATATCTTTGGTACTATAAAATACCAAAATACAGTTGTTCCCAAATTCTGAGGTAAACCATATCCATCCCACACTTCACGATGAGCATCATTCGCACAAAAATGAACCAACTCAACTCCAGGGAATGTTTTGCCTACATTCTTTAGATTCTTACCAAATATCTTGGAGAATTCATCTGAATCAACTGACAAATGCAAAACTCTCGCAACATCCTCTTTCTTAATACCCTTCTTTGAACGAACGCTTTCAAGAATAGAAGCTATCGCCTTCTTGTTTTCTACAGACTGTGTTTCATCCAAACTCATGCGGAGAATCGTATCATAAAAATATTGTATCTCTTTCAAACGGTCACCCTCAATGAATTCATCATAAAGCAAATCTTCATGCGTAAACTGGTTTGTGGAATTGTTCCAAGTTAGTTAACAAGAAACGTCTTACTCGGAAACGGGCGGCATCTTCTTTGATGTCCTGGATATCCATTGATGTACCCTCTCCTTGCATCATGGCACGTTTCCAAGAATCTTCACCATGAATAAGATTGCTCAAACTTCTTGTTTTCTTTGCAGATAACAGTTCGAAAACACTATCAAAAATGGTCTTATATTCTTCTATAATGCTTGACGGCAAAACATCATGCAATGAATTTGATATATATGCGGCATGAACTTCCGGAATATATGGTCCGAGAGTATGAGCATAAAATATTGCTTCAAACAGAGGGCTCCCTGTTTGAACTATACACTCACGCTGCATAAAATAAAGCAAAATCTGCAACTTCATTTCAGCAATACGAGAGCCATACTGGTACTCGTAACGCTGACTGATATAAGATGCTATCGTATGTACATCAACCATAACGTTCCTTTCTTTTTGTTCGTTTACACGAAATGTTACCATTTTTGTGCAAAAATAAGGTTTTTCTGTGAAACTACCAAATTTTTGGGGGAGTTTTTGCTTCATATCCTAATGTCTCACACATCATCCAAATTAACATCCGCCAAGTCTGCTCCAATAATCGTCACTCGATTGTTGTATTTGCGTATCTCATGCCCATCCTTTATTTGCTTGGTGTAGCGATTGGCATCCAACTGGAGGCAACGACACACATTGCGACTTGCAGTTTCCATGTTCTTGTCGATAATGATGATTTGTGCATCGTGGTTCTCTCGCAACATATCACAGAAATAGTTGTCGGCTGAAGAGAATGAATAGCCAAGAATGATGATCTTACTTGCACGCAGTATCATCTGAGAAGCATGATACCATGTATCAATGTAATGCTTGGATATGACAGGGCGCAACTTTAATGGTGGCAAGAATGATGGGATGGGTATAGACTTGTGGTCTGGATCAAAACTTATCTCGGCTGCAAGTTGATTCTTGAAAAAATCTTCTAAATCAATGGTCGTTAAATCATCATGCAGAAAATCGTTCTTGTTCTCTACATCTACATACTCTTTGAGTGAGCCATGGAAATAGAGAGCAGTCGGAGAAGTTTGGGAAGCATACGATGTATAGTTGAACGTGATGACTTGGCAGTCTTTTCCTTCCAATTGGTCGTAAATAGTGTGGTTGTCTTTGTTCTCTACAGCCACATTCTCTTGTGCCTTTTGCTGCTCCTCGCTTACCAAGTATGCCCATAGAATCCAGGATATGTATAGATAATCGCGGATATAACTGTTTTGCCCCGTATAAAATCCATAGAAATACCCTGCTAGCAGTTGCTCTATATCGAGCATATTCTTATAGATATGGCGCAAGATGGGATTGTTCGACTCATGGATGCTTTTCTGAAGTATCTCCACGATGATGTTCTTGAATGTGTCGGTATAGTTGAGATGGCTTAAATCTATGATGCTGTCATCTTTTACAACCGTATCAAACACCTCTTCTATCAAGTTCATCGTCTCTGCATCAATCTCTGCTCCTTTCTTGAAGTCCAACACCTTTTTGAAAAGGCGAACGATAAGCATACCCAACTTACGTTGTGACTCATCAAGGCTTGCATTGTTGGCAAGCTCGTCGTTGATATTATGGCAAATGGAAACAATCTCCTTATCCAAGTCTTTTGCCAAACGGTCGATGGCTGTACTCACAAACTTGTCGAAGTGGAAATGTACTCTGCCTATTGCCTTGCGCAAAATGGCATCAAGCGTTTTGCCTTCATCGGTTTCCAAGAAATCGACAATGCGAGGTATAAGGTCGGCTGATGTCGGCAAGCCTATTGTGGCATCCACTCCAGCACCGAGCACTACCAGACTAAGTGGCTTATCCTTGCTTCCCAATATTTTGCGAGCGAATTCCTCACCATAGAAATATTGGTTCTGAGTCATTGCATTGGGAGCAATTTGATTGGCTCCGTTGTTGATATCAAATGATGTATCTGCCATTTTAAAATTTTAATGTTAGAAAGAGGGTTAGGATACTTTCCAAAGTATCTTAGGATACTTGGCGAAGTATCTTAGGATACTTGCCCATGTATCTTAAGATACTTTTTTGGGGGTGTTTTAGCGACCTACTTGACGGATAGTCTTTTTGCGGGCCGTCCAGGCAGTATTGATTGCCACCCGGATGTTGTCGATGGTCTGCCCTTTCTCCCATTTCGGAACGAAGGGAAGGAGAAGGGAAATGAAACTCTGCTTCACTATCAGATCATCGGTGAGGGATGGCTCTTGCTGTCGCATGGTTGCCACCACCTCGCCCAGGTCTCTCGCTGTCTTGCAGGAGCGAAGGAGGGTGATGTAGCCTCGCAAGGATTCCACCTTATTTATATATATAGATAAAGCCTGTTCTTCCTCGGTGAGAGGTTGAGGTGCTTCGCCATCCTTGGCAAGCGTCTTCTCTGCGAACTGGTCGCCATAGAAGTTTTGCTCTGCCTTTGTAGCGTTGGGGAGGATTTGGTTATTGCCTCCGTATATATTGAAAGTTACATCCGACATCGTATAAAGGTAAAAAAGTAAAAGGGTAAAAAAGTAAAAAATGACTTGCTGGCTATGATAAACTCTTGATTCTCTTGATATTTTTCAATAGATATTCAACGTTTTTCAATGCCTTTCAACGGAATTGTTTTCGGTCCACGGATGTTGTATCTTTGCAACCGTAAATCAGACGGGATTACAAATCCCTTGATACACATAGATGATGCGCAAAGTCTATATTCACTTAGTATTAACAATTTAAAAGAAAGGAATCGATTATGATTGAGTATTCTATTTACATGATGGGTAATCCTATCAAACCAGAGGAGCCTCAAAAGGCTTATGCAAAGAACCAAGTTCGTGAAATCTGGGACTTGAACAAGTTTTGCAAGCACATTGCATCACATAACGCTGGCTACAGCCGAGGTATGGTGAAAGCCATCCTGTCGGACATGTGCGACTGCATTGTAGAACAACTGCTCAACGGCAACAAGATTAAACTCGGTGAGTTTGGTGTCTTTAGCATCTCCATCAACTGTGAGGGTGCGGAATCGCTGGAGAAGTTTACCGAGGAAAACATCAAGTCGGTGAACATCAAGTTCAACCCTGGTGTGGACTTTGAGAACCTTGTTGATAAAGCTGAGTTCAAGCTCGTGGCAAGCCGTGCTGGTCAAGCTGCCTTGCTCAAGGCTGAAAAGGCGAACGAGACTACCGTTGACCTGGAGGCTGCGAAGAAGAAGCCTACCAAGGACGACCAGAGTGACAACAAGCCATCGGGTGATGGTGGTGATACACCAAACCCTGGCGGTGGAAGCAGTACCGACTCAGGCACAGACGGTGGCGGTGATGGTCTGGAGTAGGATTCTCCCTGTGACTGCATCCTGCATAGTGCAGGGTGTGGTCACCCCTTCAAACTTATGTTTCACTTTTAAACACATTTCTGATTATGAAGAATTTTAATGATGGTTCCAAGAAAATTTCTTGGGTTTCAATTTTGAATGCTGCTGTTCAAGCTTTGATTGCAGCTCTTACAGCACTGGGAGTAAGCTCGTGCGCAAATGCCTTATAGCAATGTTAAATGTTAAGTATTGAATGTTGAATTATGAATTGTGAATTATGAGACAAAGTCAATATATGTCGGCTAACGACATTAAATATCTGGTTTTGCATTGCTCGGCTAGCCGATGCAATCTGGACTATAGTGTAGAACAGCTGCGACGCGACCATAAGGCTCGTGGGTTTTATGACATCGGCTACCACTTCTACATCCGTAAGGATGGAACGATGACGCAGCACCGGATGCTGTTGGAGGTTGGTGCTCATGCCAGACCTTATAATAGATGCTCTATCGGCATCTGCTATGAGGGAGGGCTCGATGAGCAAGGCAAGCCTTGCAACACCATGACCACTGAGCAGGAAACGAGACTCATTGACCTTTTCAGGAATCTGAAGATTCTCTTTCCGAAAGCGAAGATTGTGGGGCATCGGGATTTGCCGGGGACTACTCCCAAAGAGTGTCCGTGTTTGGATGCGGGCAGCTGGGCTGCTCATCATCATCTCGATTAATACTCTGTTACTGGCGAGGTACTTTTCCTCGTCAGTACCACTTGCTTAATATCTGACATTTCCATATACTCTATTCGATTTTTTGCAAGTATGCTTTAGGAATATATCCTGTCGTAACAGCACACAACCCCTTGATACTCACATAAAGTTTATGATCTTTTTTGATACGGACGACATAGCCTTCCGCTCCTTTCAAAGGACCTTCAATGACTCGGAACTTGTCGCCTTTGGTAAACTTGGGATTATACTCATCGTAAAAATCCAGTCCTTCAACACCAGAAGTTGCTACAATATTGAAGATTTTCACTTCACGTTCTGAAATTTTAGAAGGTTCTTTCAAGTTCTCAGAATTTTTGCCACGATAGAGCATCACTTTATTGAGAAATTTGCGTTCAATCTCTTCGGCATCTGTTCTCGTAGTACGGAAAAGAATGAGAGATGGCATAATAGGAACTTCCTTCACCAAACTCTTTTTCTTATTCTTGTCCCAATATTCTTGTTTCACATCATAAATATGCTCTATCCCTTTGGCAACGAAATATGCCTTGATAGGCTTTCCTTTCCCAAAAAATATCTTGAATGCGTACCAACTCTCCTCGTTGTCTGGTTGTATCATTGTTTATTTTTTTCTATTTTGATCAGGGTGTACTTCTCATTCCCCCGTGTCGTGAAATCATGTTTCAAAACACTTGGCAAGAAAGGGTTGGTTAGTCTATTTCCAATAATGGAAACCTCTAATCACAGACGTACTCCTGATCCAAGAGCATGATAGTCTGCAACCCTTGGAATGATTAGCTGTCCGATTCCTTTGTCCTCAAAATCCTTCCCTCAATCACTCCCGTTCTTCTGAATCTCTATATAAGAGACACAGAATCTCCTTGCAAAAATACGAAAATTGTTGGAAACAAGCAAATTATGCGTGTTAAAAAATTAATATCATTCTACGAAATTCTACATTTTTTCAGCATTCTTTTCGTACACAATCTTCTAAGTCGTTGATTGAAAGAATGTTTTTCGGTTTTCTGTATCTCTTATATAAAGATTCAGAAAAATTGGTTCATTTTGGTTCATTTTACAAAATCCCTCTTTTTATTCTTTTTTGTGGCTTATAGGGCTGCCAGTATCTTGGCGTTGGCATCATCTACTTCTGAGCTTTTGATGGAACGGAGATAGATTTGTGTGGTGGTTTCGGAATGATGTCCCAATGCCTCGCTGATGACAGAGATAGAGATATGATTATCTCTTGCCGTCGTTGCCCAGGAATGGCGGGCAACATAGAGGGTGAGCTTGCCCTTGATGCCTATCGTAGCTCCAAACTTTCTGAGGTGGTAGGAGATACGCGCTTCCGCATTGTGATATAGGCGTGCCTCATCCTGCTTTTTGTCAATAGTTTTATCCTGTCTTTTGTTTCCATCATCAACAAGGAAAGGAAAGAGATAAGATGAGGAGGCGGTCTGCGCCTGATACTTTTCCAACAACTCCTGCATCTCCTTCTCCCATCGGATGGTGAGACGCTGTCCTGTCTTTCTTCTTGTATAATGAAGATAACCGTCCTTGAGATCAGATTTGCGGAGATGAGCCAGGTCGATGAAAGAGATACCACGCAGATAGAAACTCATCAGGAATGTATCTCTTGCCATCTCTTCCTTGGGATTGAGATCCTTGACAGATTGCAGATTCTTGATCTGGCTGACATTCTCTGTAGGTATGGCTCTCTTGCGAGTTTGGGCAATACCGGTATAGACATCCGAGAAGGGATGCTGCTGTGGCGTCAGTCCCTTTGCCACAGCTTTGTTGTAGGTGGCACGGAGGATGCGGAGATAGAAGGAGCTGGTGTTTTTGCATACCTCCGCCGTATGATGCAGGTACGCCTCATACGAGCGCATCACTTCTGCATCTATCTCTTTTAGGGCAATATCCTTGTTGTCACGGTATCGCTTAAAGCTGTTGAGGGATGCCTTGTAATGCAGCGAGGTGCGGTATTGCCCGTTCTTCAGCAACAGGGCGATGAGGAGGTTCATGAACTGGAATAAAGACTCTGATGTTTTCTTGTTTCTTGACATAATGACAGTGAATTTATGAAGTTTATTAATATATGATAGGGGAATGGAGGACTAGTTTTAGATAATTCAAGGTAAAATGTCGATATTTTACATAAAAATCGGACTGTCTGTAATTCACCGGCATCATGATGTTCAGAACAATCGCCTCTATCGTATAATGGTAATCATTATTACAAAAAAAACTCCGGAGAACCAAGATTGATTCTTCGGAGTTTTTTGTACACCCTTAGGGATTCGAACCCTAGACCCACTGATTAAGAGTCAGTTGCTCTACCAACTGAGCTAAGGGTGCCTCTGCTAAAAGCTTTGTTTTCAAAAGCGAGTGCAAAGGTAATACATTTTTCTGAAACCACCAAACTTTTATGGATATTTTTTGAAAAAATCTTTCATTTTATCCATTATGATTGGTTCATAGAAGCATTATTCCTTCAGCCAACCACCTATCAGACTGATGATTTCCTGTCTTGTAGGCTCTGGGAACGACAAGATGCGAGTTTTGTGCGAACCGCCATGACACATATAAACATGCAGGTTCTGGTTTACATGATGCAGATAAGGAAATCAGAATACAAATCCTGCATTGATATAGAATCCTACATTCTTACCCAAGCTGGAATAATTAGCCTGAATGCTTACCGGACCCAACACGAAATCATAGGATGCTCTCAAGGCTCCTCCCCACAAATCATCACCGATGAGAATATGGGAAAACTTGCGGGCTTCCTTGCCATACTCTCCCAAAGCGGTAAGATAGAACTTTCCTTTCACCCGATAGCGGAAACCGAGCTGACCAGTCACCACATTACGCTTCAGCAGATGGACATGCTGCGCACTCTCCCATGCCACTTGCCAAGGCAGATAGTAACCGTCAGCTACTCCACCTGCATAATTCTGATAAATGGCTGGTACGGAACTTCCAAACAAGAAGCGGCTCTTGAGCTTAGGAAGCAGATAGAATCTGGAATTGAGACGTACGGCACATTCTCCTTGAAAAGCAGCCTCGCCAAAAGGATTACCATCAGCATAATGTATTCCGTCATCCGTATGCAGAATGCCCTGAACCTGAATGCGGCTGCCACGGGTCGGGAAATAACGGCGGTCGTAAGTATCCATCACAACAGATGCAAAGTAGTTCAGGAAATGGTCTGACGAACGTGACTGGATGCTTCCGTCGCGTTCGAACATATCAGAATGATAATGGTAATAATCAAACTGCACTCCCGATTTCAATCTGAAATTACCGATATCGCGGGTATAGAATCCAGCGAAAGAATGCGAAAGAAACTCCAGGGCATCCAACTTATGCTTGTCCGCATAAAGGTCGAAATCATAATGAGCCATACGATAGGAAATGCCAATTTTCGCTCCGAAAAGGTTGCCATAGGCATATTTCATTTCCAGATATGGATTACGGGAAATGCGTCCTGTAAAGGCATAGTGATGACGGGTAGAAAACTGCTGGTTATTGGATATCTGAGCAATGACGCTCGCCAAATCCTGCGTATCAAAACGTGCACCTACACTGATTCTTCTCGATTCGTTGGGTTCCAGCATAAATACCAGGTCATAAGGTTCCTCGTTAGACTGTCTGTATTCTACACGCGAAAAGATATTCAGTCCCCTGAGCATGGCAAGTGTGCCATCTATCTCCTCAGGACTGACTTCCGAATTCTCCCTTAAAGCAATTTTCTTTCTAATCCACTTTTCCTCCTCTCCGCTGATGCCTTCTATCCGGATGCTTCCTATATGATAAGCTTCCGTCTGAGAAGGTTTCGGCTGTTTGAGGCGTTTATCCTGTAATGTGTCATCAGAGGCTGCAGAATCACAAGCATCAGCATAGATATACTTTCTCAGAGCCATCAGCTCATCCCATTTCTGACGGGCAGCCTGTTCTCCCCGCTGTATCATGGTATCAATGGCTTCAGATTGGAAACTGGCTGCCGAATAACCTTTCAGAGAAGGATTGATATAAAGATCGGCTTCAGCCATATTCTTCCGGTATTTGTTCTGCCCCATCATACTTATGAGCTGTTCTACAACAGAAGAAGCCGATTTCAGCTCTTCCTTCTTCTTCCAACCGGTACTCAAATCTACACAGATAATCACATCCGCTCCCATTTCCTTTGCCACATCAACCGGCAGATTGTTCAAGGCGCCGCCATCCACCAGCATCTTTCCTTTCCATTCTACCGGAGCAAACACGCCCGGTATCGACATGCTGGCACGCATCGCCAATGGCAATGAGCCCGATGAAAACACCACCTCCTTGCCTTCTACCAGATCTACCGCCACGCAACGGTAAGGAATAGGTAGGTTGGAGAAATCATCCACCTGATGATACCCCACGGTAAGTTTAGAGAAAAGGTTAAAGATATTCTGCCCCTTCACATAACCGGTTGGCAACGAAACCTTCCTCTCTTTGGAAAGAGGAATATGAACGATATATTTCTCCCTTTCTTCTTTAGAAAGAAAAGTCTCCGATTCACGTTTCACCTGGTCGCTCAAAAGGAAAAGCCAGTTCTGGTTACGGTAGAGGCTATCGATATCCGCAGCATCGTAGCCGATGGCATAGAGTCCGCCCACGATGGCACCGATACTGGTTCCGGCAATATAATCTACAGGAATATCAGCCTCTTCCAGCACCTTGAGCACACCTACTTCAGCCGCACCCTTGGCACCACCTCCACCCAACACGAGCCCCACCTTCTTGCGTGGCTGCTGGGCTTGCAGAGGAGTATGTGCAAAGAAGCAGCAGAATAAAACCAAAAAACATAATATCTTATCTCGATGTACCATCATATTGCTCCTTTTTAAAATGAATAACTGACACGGCAAAGATACGAAGAAAGATTGGAACTCGCAAGAAAATCTGAAAGAAAATGGCTGAGGACACTGAAATTTAAAGGATTATGCGAATCAATCCAGATACTGCAAAAATCAGAGATAACAAAAAGATTCGCCATTTTTTTTATATTATCCCCCATTTTTTCTTGCAAAATCAAAATATTCATCGTATCTTTGCAGAAAGAATTTATGGAAAGAGGATAGCTCGCAAAAGTTGTTCTGAAAACATAGGAGATTTGATTATGACAGAAATGAACGATAGAAGATTGCCCGTAGGTATCCAGTCTTTTGAAAAAATTAGAAAGGAAGGATACCTATATGTTGACAAGACAGATATCATCTGGCAACTTGCCAACAGAAATAAAACGTATAATTACCTAAGCCGCCCACGCCGCTTCGGTAAGTCCATTCTCGTGGATACACTCCAGGCTTACTTCGAGGGGAAAAAGGAACTCTTCGAAGGATTGAAGGTGATGAAGCTAGAGAAAGACTGGACCTGCTATCCCGTAATTCGACTCGACATGAGTTGCGGAGGAGCTACCCCCGAAGAACTCAACTCCTATCTCGACGATGCCTTCTATAAACTCGAACAGAAGTATGAAGTTGCGGTACGTCCGGAGGTTTCCCTTGCCGTACGTTTCCAGAACATCATCGAAACGATGTTTCAAAAGACCGGAAAACAGGCGGTTATCCTCATCGATGAGTATGATTCTCCATTGCAGCACTCCTGGAAGACTCCTCAGCATGATGCCTGCACAGCCATCTACAAGTCCGTGTTTGCCGTCTTGAAAAAAGAAGACGAACACGAGCGTTTCGTCTTCATCACGGGCATCACCAAGTTCACACAAATCTCCCTCTTCTCCGTGCTCAACAACCTGAGCAACATCAGTTTTGATGCACCCTACGCCACCATCTGCGGTATTTCAAAGCAGGAAGCTGCCGAAAACTTCATACCTGAGATTGAGGCAATGGGAGAAGAAAATGGATGGACTCCAGAGGAGACTCTGAAGCAGCTCACGGCTTATTACGACGGATATCATTTCTGCCACAGAAACATGGTAGATATTTTCAATCCATTCAGCCTCATCAACGCCCTAGCGGATAGGGAATTAAGAAATTACTGGGCTTCATCAGGTGCCACTTCCCTATTGCCAAAGTTCGTGGATAATATGGAGATGAAGATGGAATACTTTGACCATTGCTTCATCGAGAGCGATACCCTGGAGACATCGGATGTGGTGAATGGCGGAGCCGAGCTCTTCCTTTACCAGTCGGGGTATCTCACTATCAAGGGGTACGACGATGGCGTTTACATCCTGGGCTTCCCTAACTTTGAGGTTCGCAAGGCATTATACCGGGTAGTGGTTCCTGCCTTGACCATGAAGTCAAATTCGGAAGTGGTTTCTGCGCAGAGCTTCCTCAGAAAAATGATGCAGGACGGCAATGCCGCTGAAGCCAAGAAGGCATTAAAGGCTCTTATCGCCGATGTTCCATACAGCAACAAGAAAATGGCGAGCATGGATATGGAGGAGCGTTACCGGCTGATAATGAGCACGATATTCAGAGCCTTGGGCTTTAGGGTGGAAGTAGAGAGAATGCTGGCTACTGGCAGGATAGACATGATAGTGGAGGTTCCATCCTTCATCTACGTCCTGGAGCTGAAGCTATCGAACAATGGCGGCATTTCTGCTGCCGAGAGCCAGATAAAGGAAAAGAGTTACACCGAGCCCTTCAAAGCCGATAAACGCAAAATCATCGCCCTGGCAGTGGAACTCGATGAAACAGGCAAAGGATTGATAGATTGGAAAGAAGTGGATGAGTCTTTGTAATCAAGATAAAACTCTTCACCCTACCCCGAATAAACAGGGAGGTTGGCGAGGGTGAAGAGTGGGTGAAGAGTTGCTGATGACTCTTCACCTCCCGAAATGCCGATAAACACAGGGGATTTGGGAGGAAAGGTGAAGAGTGAAGAGATTTTTGCAGAATGCTAAACATAAATCATATTGATAGGATTGGGAAATCTGGTTCCCCGTCTGAGATGACTGTCTTTAGGAACAGCCGACTGTTCCCTATTCCGCCAGTAGGCTGTTCGCCCCAAACAGCCTACTGGCCATACGCAAACAGCACACTTATCTTTCGGAGATAAATATCAGAACATCGGAGATTTATCTGCCAAAAACAGCCATATCAAAACAAAAACGAAATGAAACTTCCCTGAAATTTGGAGGGTTAAAAAAAATATATTACCTTTGCACCCGCAAAAAAATAAGATTATGAACGGATTGTATACTATATTATTATTGGTGCTGAGCAACATCTTCATGACGCTAGCTTGGTACGGACACCTCAAGTTGCAACAAACGGGCGTGAGCAGCAACTGGCCTCTTATCGGTGTCATCGCCTTCAGTTGGGCTATCGCCTTCTTCGAATATTGCTGTCAGGTACCAGCCAACCGCATCGGTTTCGTGGATAATGGCGGACCGTTTAATCTGGTCCAACTCAAAGTGATACAGGAATGCGTATCGCTTATCGTCTTCGCCATCATCGCCAATATCCTCTTCCAGGGACAGGGATTGCACTGGAATCATTTCGCAGCCTTCTGCTGCCTGATTGCAGCCGTTTATTTCGTATTCATGAAATGAGGGTGTGGCTTAAGCCTAAATAATGGCAGCCGAGGACGGGCTGAAAGCCCAAAAGCTCTTAGCCCAGGGCAGCGCCCTGGGTATAATATAGCAATCAATGAGACGCCCTGTAAGGGCAAAAGCTTTGTATATTGTCCTGTATTTTAAAGCTTTTGCCCTTACAGGGCGACAAGTTTGTGTCCGTAATTACCCAGGGCGCTGCCCTGGGCTAGGGGCTTCTGCCCTTTCAGGGCGTATGGGGCGTGGCTTATGACACAACCCTCATCTTTTTAGTTTTATACCTGCCCTACACCAGATTATAGATTTCGCTCGGCGTCTTGCGCTTCAATACTTCCAGCTGGAAGTCCTTGCCGGCTATGATGCCTTTGCTGCGCAGGATCTGCTCCACGGTTTTGCGTGCCAGCTCAGGATGGTTATTCTCCTCGCTGAGATGACAGAGCCAGACGTGATGAAGCTCCGGTGTAGCATAATTGGCAAGCGCCTCGCCACAATCGTCGTTGCTCAGATGACCGTTATCTCCCAGAATGCGATCCTTCAGATACTGGGGATAATGACCCTGCTGGAGCATCTCTACACTATGGTTCGCCTCGAGTACAAGATAGTTGGCACGGCCGATAAAGTCGTGCATCTCTTCGGTAATATGGCCCACATCGGTGATGAGACAGAAGTTCACACCTCCGCACTCCACGAAATAGCCAACATTGTCGGTACTGTCATGGGGTACGCCGAACGGAGTAATCTTAAACTCGCCCAGTATGAAAGTTACGTTCTTCTCTATCACACGAGCATGGTTAGGCTCTATCTTCTTTCGAACACAATAGTTGCGCTCGATGCCTTGATGTACTTTACGGGTCGTATATACCGGTAGATGATAGTCAGTACTCAGACTCCCCACCGACTTTACATGGTCGGCGTGGTCATGGGTGATGAGGACGTGATGCACATCCTCGAAGCGAAGTCCATAGTTATGGAAATGCTTTTTCAATATTCTTATTCCTACTCCTACGTCTATCAGTATCGAATCCGTATCAGTGTAAAGATAATAGCAATTGCCACTACTTCCACTGCCAAAGGATATAAATTTCAGCATTTTAATTGTTATTTTCCATGCAAAGTTAGCAAAAAAGATTCTTATTACAAAGTTTTTTACTATCTTTGTGCCGAAATATCGCAAAAAAATAGAATTTTTAAGATTTGAGAATCATGATAAAGAAGTCGATGATAGGTTTATGCATAGCTGTGGCATGCATGGCCGCAAGTATATTCAGCCTTTCGGGCTGTGAACCTCACGAAGGCAGCGAGGACCAGCTGAAGGCTGATGTTGATTCGTTTGCCAACTATTATTTCAACTGGCATTTCCCGAAAGCCGTGAAGTATTGCACCCAGGAATCGGAGCGCTGGCTGCGTTATGCTGCAAGTAATGTGAACGAGACCGACGTGGAACTGTTGCGCCAGAAACCGGAGGATGCCAGCATCGAGATTACGGATATTGATTTCGGTGACGATGAAACAAGTGCTACCATTACCCTTACGGTTCATAATTTTCTGCAGATGGACAGCATCGGACAGGATCCGCAGCTCATAGAACAGGCCGATTTCCAACTGCCGATGTGTATGGAAAAGGGACTCTGGAAGATTAAGTTGGATAAATTGCCTTGAAAAAAGTAAGGAGTTTCTGAGGGGCATCATAATCAAAAAAGATGCCCTACAGAAACTCCTGGCTATAAACTATTAACTATAAACTATTAGCTGCATTTAGAACGGCAAACCTACTGCGAAATGGAAGGCGAAATCGCGGTCTAGTTTCGGGTGGATAATCGCCCAATGCTCTTCCTTCGTTCCGTAGGCTGGATTGATCGCCTTCATACCCATATCCAAACGGAGGATGAAGTAATCGAAATTCAACCTGAGACCTAAGCCATAGGCTACAGCTATCTGCTTGTAGAATTCATCTATCTTGAACTGGCCACCAGGCTGATCCTGATAATTGCGAAGTGTCCAGATATTACCGGCATCGATAAACGCTGCACCCTCAAACTTCCAGAAGAGCGAAGTGCGGTATTCTGCATTCAAGTCGAGCTTCACATCACCCGTCTGGTTGATGAAATCTATTCTGCCGTCAGTTCCCTTAAACTTGCCCGGACCTAATTCTCTTACGCCCCAACCTCTTACCGAGTTGGCACCACCCGAGAAATAACGCTTTTCGAAAGGTAGCACCGTACTGTTGCCGTAAGGATAAGCCACACCGATACCCGCATGCAGCGCCAGAGCATTGCGCTTATCAAACTGCATCAGATGGGTATAATCTACATCAAACTTGGCATATTGGGCATAAGCTATATTAAATAATGTACGCTGCCCCTGGCTGTTCACCTTGAAACCGAATGCCTTGGAAACACCACTCAGCAGATTGCCCGAACTCTCTACATTCACTCGCACAGCATCTACCCCATCGCTATAACTCAAACCGAAACCCATCTTCATGATAAACAGGTCTTCGTAATTGTAGCGGAGGATGGCATTTCTGTTTTCTGCATTATCGAGATAGTCTCTCTTGAAAGTCTCGGATATCCATGGCATATACACATAGTTGAGATCGAGCAGGTCGAAACGCCAGGCCAGGTGATGACGCGGTTCTGTCCAGCGATAACGCCAGGCAGTAGAGAATACGCGGCGATGAAACTCCGGACGGTTCTGAAGATTCCAACTTGCCGACAACTCGCTGTTTGCCGTCTGTCTCCTTCTGAAATTTCTTGAAAGGAAAGGCGCCAAGAAACGAGGGAAAACCAGTTTGCCTTCAACCGAATATTCAGTATAGTTCTGGTCCTGATACCCCTCCAGACCGGTAATAGCCTCGTAAGCTCCACGAAGTTCGATGCTCAGCTGCTCACTACCTCTGAAGAGATTTCGGTTGGTATAAGTGAGCGAAGCAGCAGCTCCCAAGTCGCCCGACGTATTGGTTCCTTCCGGCTGGAAGGCGATGGTAGAAGGCTTGTTGGTACTGATCTGGATATTGCAATCCATCTGCCGGCTGATGCTGTCCCTCTCCATTCCGTTCTCCGTAACCTGGTTGCTGTCAGGAACTTCAGAGAAACTGATGTTGGTATACTTCACCGCCTGCAGACGGGCAAAGTTGTTATAGGTGCGCTGCAAGGCAGCAGCGCTGTAGGGACGGCCTTCTCTGAGGGCAGTGGCATTGAGCAAAACCTGATGGCGCAGATGGATTCGGTCGCTGTCATTACTCAGATAGTTGATGTTTCTGATTTCATATCGGGGATGATCAACCTCAGGAGCATTACTGTTTGCCTTATACTTCATCAGGTGGAGCGTCAGGGCGATATCCTTCTGTCCCGCAATCGTATCGGCAGAAAACTGGATAAAATCTTTATGAAAGCGGAAATAGCCATCATTGGTCAGAAGGCTGGAGATGCGCCTGCGCTCATTATCCAATGTTTCTACCGTAAATCTCATACCCGGCTTAATCTGCTGATTATCGGGGTTATCGAGATGCAGAAGTTGCTGAATATGTTCATCTTCCACCTCATATTTCACCTTACCTATCACAAAAGGTTCTCCGGGATGCAACAGATAGGTAGCATCCAGTTTCTTTCCTTTCTTGGTGGTATAGAGCGACACCCCGGCATGCATGAAGCCCTGGTTCTGCATGGCGGTAAGCAGATCCTGACAGGAGAGCCGCGCCTGCAAAGTATCGTAGATGACAGGCTTCTTGCTGAAAGGATTCTTGAAGAGCGAGAAGAGTTTCGGCTTCTCTTTCTGGCGCACATACTGCTTGAGCGCCCCGGCATTATACCCTGCCGAGTCGCTCTTCACTTCCACCTTATTTAATATATACTCCCCTTCCGGCACCATTTTGCTTGAAGAACAAGATGCTATGAGCAGCGGCAAGGCAAGTAATGAAATCTTCTGTATTTTCAAAATATCTATCGTTTTTGATATGCAAAGATAATGCAAAACAAATTAAATACAAAATATTTAGCACTTTTTATTTTGAAATGTCTATATTTTATGTTACCTTTGCACACATATAGACAAAAAATAAATGATTAGCAAGAATAAAATAAAGTACATACATTCGCTCGAACTGAAGAAGAATAGAAATAAAGAAGGAAAGTTCGTGGCAGAAGGTTTCAAGGTGGTAGACGATCTGCTCGCTCTGCAACCTGCCGACCTGATTGTGGCTACCGGCGAATGGCTCCGGGGCAAACACTTCGGGGCTGAAACCGAAGTGATAGAGGTTACTGATGAAGAACTGAAGAAGGTAAGTTTCCTGCAACATCCGCAACAGGTGCTTGCCGTATTCAAACAGGCAACATCAGGAGATTACTCTATTAATACCAGCGAACTGAGTCTGGCGCTCGACGGCGTTCAGGACCCGGGCAATCTGGGCACCATCATCCGCATCGCCGACTGGTTTGGCATCACCCATATCTACTGCAGTCAGGATACTGCCGACGTATACAATCCGAAAGTGGTGCAGGCCACAATGGGCAGCATAGCAAGAGTGAAGGTAGAATATGGCAACCTACTGGGGCTGGTAGAATCACTTCCAGCCGACGTTCCCGTTTACGGCACCCTGCTCGATGGCGACAACATCTATCAGCAAAAGCTCGAAAACCGAGGACTTATCGTGATGGGAAACGAAGGAAAAGGCATCTCGCCAGAACTGGCAAAGAAGGTAAATCACAAGTTGCTCATCCCAAACTTTCCGGAAGGTAGAGCTACAGCCGACAGTCTGAATGTGGCTATCGCTACCGCCATTACCTGCTCAGAATTCAGAAGAAACTTTTAAAGGTAAAAAGGTAAAAAAACTTTTAAAGAGTAAAAAGTAAAAGAGTAAAAAAACAAAAGCGATAATTAGAAATTAAAACAAGATAGTTATGGAAGTAAATGAATTATTTAAGCACAGAAGTATAACTTCCTGCATGAGAGCATCATACGATACCATAACAAGTGACTTCAGATTACTTGTAAAACAGACATGGACTACCCATGTTCCATTTGCTGTATTGCTGGCTATCGTACTCTATTTCCTCCTCCCCAACAAACCGCTTCACGATTGGGGAGCCGGGAATCCGATGGCTTCGTTCATCCTGCAAACCATCATTTACGGAGCCACTATCGTAATGGCTATCGTATCATTCTGGCATCTCCTGCCAAGAAAGCAACTGTGTCCTAAGGGCGAAAAGCGCAAGATAAGAAAATCCCTCCTCCGCATTCTCCGCCACTTTGGAGGTTTCTTTCTGACCAGTTTTCTCGGCATGATTATCGTAGGCATCGCTACCTTTATCGCAGCCCTGCCTTCCATCATCCTCATCATCGCACAGTTCTATTCACAGCTCGGTGCACTTGATGGCGACCCGCTCGGTGTGCCGGGTTATTTCACCCCACTCCTCTTCCTGGTGTTCACCATCACCTTCCTGCTCATCATCTATGCCCTGAGCTGGCTTGGCATTTCACTTGCCTATCAATTCGGCTCTTACAAGGTGCAAGACGAAGAGAAGAAGAGAATGAAGGAAAGCCAGAAGATGGCAACCGCAGAAATTGAAAAATATTAATCGTATTAACATAATTAACATATATAAGAGACATGAAACAGACAAGATTACTCTTCATCGACCGCGATGGAACTCTGATTCAGGAACCAGAGGACGAACAGATTGACAGCTTCGAGAAACTGGTATTCACCAAGGGCGTGTTCCGCAACCTCGCCTTCATTGCCCAGCACACCGACTACGAACTGGTGATGGTGAGCAACCAGGACGGACTGGGCACCGACTCTTTCCCGGAGAACACCTTCTGGCCAGTACACAACTTCATCATCCAGACCCTGGAGAGCGAGGGCATCCACTTTGCCAAGCAGTACATCGACCGCCACTTCCCTGAAGATAACTCGCCGATGCACAAGCCAGGAACAGGCATGCTGACCGAATACATCGATAATCCTGCCTACGATATGGCAAACAGTTATGTAATCGGCGACCGTGAAACCGATGCCCAGCTTGCAGAAAACCTGGGTTGCAAGAGTCTGATTCTCGGAAAAGACGGCATGGACTGGGATAAGATTGCCGAGATTCTCTTTGCCGGCGACCGCATCGCAGAGGTGAAGCGCACCACCAAGGAAACGGATATCTACATCAAGGTAAATCTCGATGGTTCAGGAAAATGCGACATCTCTACCGGTCTCGGTTTCTTCGACCACATGCTGGAACAGATAGGCAAGCACGGCATGATGGACCTCACCATCCACACCAAGGGCGACCTCTATGTGGATGAGCATCATACCATTGAGGATACGGGTATTGCACTGGGCGAATGCCTGCTGCAGGCTTTAGGTGATAAGCGCGGAATAGAAAGATACGGCTATAGTCTTCCGATGGACGACTGTCTCTGTCAGGTAGCATTGGATTTCGGTGGCCGTCCATGGCTGATCTGGGATGCCGAGTTCCACAGAGAGAAGGTGGGCGAAATGCCAACCGAGATGTTCAAGCATTTCTTCAAGAGTCTGAGTGATGCGGCAAAAATGAACCTCAACATCAAGGCTGAGGGCGAGAACGAGCATCATAAGATAGAAGGCATCTTCAAGGCACTTGCCCGTTCGCTGAAAATGGCGGTAAAGAGAGACATCTACCACTTCGAGCTTCCTAGTTCAAAGGGAATGCTGTAACTTTTAGGCACGGATTACACGGATTACACGGAGGCTTGCGCTATGAGTTTTTTAAGTTGCGCAAGTCAAAAAAATCCGTGTAATCCGTGTAATCCGTGCCTAAAAAAATTAGAACTTTGTCATGAACTCCACAACAATCTTATCTTTTTCTGAAACTTTAGCTATACCACCTTTACGATAGAAATATTTCTCGTAGTTGATACGGATATCCGAGATGAATGGCTTGGCAAGGCTCAGGGTTACTCCGCCAGTTACACGATGGCGTTTGTAATCGTTTATCTTCAAGGCACCAAGCTCAGTATCAGAACCGCCATATCGAGTACCATCGCTGTGGTCGCTCATGAAATCATATCTTGCCAATGGAGAAACCTTCCTGATGAGGCTTTTAGGATTAGCCACCGGAATATCATAGCATATGAAACCATCGAATGCATGAACATCGTGGAAAGCATCCTTACTGTAATGCTTGTAAAGATACTCAGCCTCAGCAATGAAACCTCCCTTGTGGAAGGTGATACCGCCATCATACATCGTTACCGTAACATCAGATGGCTTGATCTTCTGGGTACTCAACACCAGGTTCACATTCGGAAAGAGGAACTGAGCCTTGGCAGAATAGTTGACACCCTTGGTCCAGTAATCCTTCTGGTTGGTCAAGCCCGAACCATTGAAGATACCGGCATTCACCACGATTGGGAAACCTACATTCCAGGTGTATCCGATTTCGGCACCCACGTCGCGCACGTTGCCCACCTGCTTGGCGATAAACGAGCGGTTGGCGAAGTACTGCTGATGAGGAGAACGGTGAGCATCAATAGTGAATGGCACGCGTTCCTGACCGATGGTAAACTGCAGTGTCTTCCAAGGCTTGATACGGGTATAAGCGTCGAGCATCTTGATCTTACCCTCGTCGCAGAGATCAATCTCAGCCTTATAACTAACCTCCTTTGTTACATTTCCTGCTACATTGATACGGGCCGTACGTACCTCAAATCGTCCCTCCCCTTCCTCGGTTTGGTATTCATACTTAGAACGGATGGTTCCACCTATCTTCATTGTCTTGACGAATTCAGGCACATTGTTTCCAAGAGAACTCTTTTCTGAGTTTTGGGCATTCATTCCCATCGACACCATAGCGAGCGCCATCAACAGATACGTTTTCTTCTTCATTTTTACCTTATTATATATAGCATAATTGATTGTTACCAACAAGAAAGCAATCCCGTTATGAATTGAAATCCTACAAGATGCCTTTCTATTTCTTTTCGGCTGCAAAGATAAGGATAAAATATTTCTTTCACAAAACATAAGTATTAAAAAAGTGTTACATTGCCTGTTTACAAAGCGTGTAATATGATTGTAACGCCCGTAATATCGATGTAACATCATTGTCATAAACATGTAACCATCTTTTCGCTCTAGTTTAAAAATATCGCCGTACCTTTGCAACCGAAAAGAAATACAATTAACATATATGATTATATGAAGGAAAATAAAAAAGCGATTTTGGAGATTCTCAAGAAGAAGTCCAAGAAAGACGGTAAGTTTGAAAACTTGGTTCTCAACCTCGCCTTACAGAAGATTGACAGCGATAATTTTGAGTTTGACGGCGGGGCAGTCTATACCGCCGACAAGAAGCGCTTGGTTTACTACATGAACCATGATGCCAGTTTTACGATTCCTGAGGGAGTAGAGATTATCGGAGAGATGGCTTTCCGTGGCAAGAAACAATTGGCTCATGTCATCATCCCTAGTACGGTGAAGGAGATTGAACATGATGCATTCTATGATTGTGATGAATTGGATAACATTTATATACCAGCCAGCGTAAAAGCTATCAAAGCATACGCTTTCGCTGAATGCGACAAACTGAAGAAGATTACTTTCGCAGGAACTCCAGAAAAGTTGAGCCGTCATACTTTCGATGACTGCGACCAGTTGCACGACATCATCGTTCCAGCAGGCAGCAGCAAGTTCTTCCGTAAAGAGCTTCATTTTATCGACGGAGATACAGATTTCCTCGTTCTGGAAGTACCAGGCAAAGACTCTAAAGAACCTTCTAAGAACAAGAAGGACGAGAAAGTTTCTGAAAAGAAAGCTAACGCAGAGAAGAAAGAAAAGACTTCTGAAAAGAAAGCTGACTTAGAGAAGAAGGAAGCTGCTCCAGAAAAGAAAGTTGAAAAAAAGAATAAGAAAGAGTCTACAAAAATAAAATAACCCACAAACTTTCGAATGTGGTTCAAGAACGGACTGCAAGCCCAAAAGCCCCTAGCCCAGGGCGTATGGAAAGACATTAGAAAGTTAAATAACTCTATAATTAGCAAACGACTATGACCAAAGAAGAATTACTCAAAAAGGCATACGTAGAACGCGATATCAGTTGGATGTACTTCAACCATCGCATTCTCCAGGAAGCAGAGAAAGAGTACGTCCCATTGTTGGAGCGTCTCTCTTTTCTCGGTATTTATTCCAATAACCTTGACGAGTTCTTCCGTGTCCGCGTGGCATCACTCAACCGCATGCTCAACCAGAAGCTCGACAAGGATACCGAACAGCAGATTAAGAAATCACTTAAAACAATTAATAAACTCAATGAATCTTATTCGAAAGAATACACTGAGGCGGTGGATACGGTTTTCCGAGAGCTTGAAGTACACAAGGTTCGCCTGCTCAACGAAGACCAGCTCAACGACGAGCAGAAGGAATTCCTTACGCAGTTCTTCTACGACAAGCTCAATGGTTCTGTCAACCCTATCTGGCTCAACGAGATAGACGACCTCTCCACACTGGAGGACAACCGCATTTACCTTGCCGTAGAAAAGGCTGAGGATGACAAGAAGAAGAAATATGCCGTAGTAAAGGTACCAGATAGAGTTTACGGACGCTGGGTAAAGGTGCCGGCAAGCGAGGGTTTTGACAACATCATGTATCTGGACGATGTAATCAGATACTGTCTACCTCTGGTATTCCTCGGTTTCAAGGAGAGCACCTACCGTGCTTTCAGTTTCAAGTTTACCAAGGATGCCGAAATGGAGATGGACAATGATGCCGACTTCGGAACCATGGAGAAGATTGCACTGGGTGTAAACAGCCGTAAGAAGGGTGAAGCCGTACGCGTAATCTACGATCAGGAGATGCCGAAGGAACTCCAAAAGAAACTCCGTGAGCGATTGAACACCAAAGAACTGGATGCTTCACTGGCTGGCGGAAGATACCAGAACCACAAGGATCTGATGTCGTTCCCAGATTGCGGACACAAGGAACTGAAGTACGAGAAGTGGGCTCCTATCATGAAACCGGAGTTCCTCTCCAACGAGAGCATCCTCGACCAGGTTCGTGAGAAAGACCGTTTTATCCATGTACCCTACCATAGCTTCAACGGCTACATCCGTGTGCTCCGTGAGGCAGCTATCAAACCCGAGGTGAAGGCAATCAAGACCACCCTCTATCGTCTGGCAAAGGATTCAAAGGTAGTAAAGGCGCTCATTACCGCTGCCCGCAACGGTAAGAAGGTAACAGCCGTAGTAGAACTTCTGGCACGTTTCGACGAGGAGAGCAACATCAAATGGAGCAAGCGCATGCAGGAAGAGGGCGTGAACGTAATCTTCGGTGTAGAAGGACTGAAGATTCACTCCAAGCTGCTCTATATCGAATCAAAGAAGGGCAACATCGCCTGTGTGGGAACCGGAAACTTCCACGAGGGCAATGCCAAGATCTATACCGACTATCTGATGATGACAGCCCGTACTAAGCTGGTAAACGAGGTGGCTAAGGTATTCGATTTCATCGACCGTCCATTCTCACCATTCCGCTTCAACGAGCTTCTCGTCTCTCCAAACTCCATGAAGAGCCGCATCCTGCGCATGCTTGATACAGAAATCAAGAATGCCAACGAGGGCAAGGAGGCTTGGGTGAAGATGAAGATCAACCACATCACCGATACCGACATGGTAACCAAGCTCTATCAGGCTTCAAAGGCTGGCGTGAAGATCGACATCGTGATCCGCGGCAACTGTTCGCTGGTGCCAGGCATCGCCAAGCTCAGCGACAACATCCACTGCGTGGGCATCATCGACCGCTATCTGGAGCACAGCCGTATCCTCATCTTTGCCAACGGAGGCAAGCCAAGATACTTCATCGGTTCTGCCGACTGGATGCCAAGAAACCTCATCAACCGCATCGAGGTACTCACCCCGGTATATGACGAGGATATGCAGGCAGACCTGCTCCGCACCATCTCCTATGGTATGAGAGATACGATGAACGGCAGAGTGGTAGATGGCAAGGGCGGCAAGGAGTTTGTGGAAGGCGAACCATTCCGCAGCCAGGAAGAACTTTATAAAGCATATAAATAATAAAGCATATAAATAATGATGAATTTAGCATCCATTGATATCGGCTCAAACGGAGCCCGACTCCTCATCAAGCGCTTCGATCCCGAGGCAATCCGAGAGGAAGACCGCATCAAAAAACTCATGTTCATCCGCATTCCACTGCGATTGGGTAAGGATGTTTTCACCCTGGGAAAGGTTTCCAAGGAGCGTGAGAAGATGATGCTCCACATGATGAAGGGCTTCAAGCAATTCATGAAACTCAATGACGTAGAGGCATTTCGCGCCTGTGCCACTTCAGCCATGCGCGATGCCGAGAACGGCAAGAAGGTGCTCAAGAAGATAGAGAAGCAAACCGGCATCAAACTCGAAATCATCAAGGGGCAGGAGGAGGCACAGCTCCTCTACAACAACCTGGTAGAGAAAACAGATTCCAACGAGGGCAGCTTTGCCTACATTGATGTGGGCGGTGGTTCCACGGAGGTGAGTATCATCCATGACGGTGTGCTCGCCGAAAGCTATTCCTACAACATGGGTACTCTGAGAATGCTGAGCGGCAAGGTGACTGCCGAAACCGAAAAGCTCTTCAAGGAGAACCTGACGAGATATGCCGAGCAATACGGCGACATCAGGATCATCGGTTCGGGTGGCAACATCAACAAGTTGAACAAGCTGGCACGCCACAGCAAGCAGGACTCCAAAAACCTGACGCTTGCCGAACTGAAGCGTCTCCACTCGATGATGCAGCCCCTGAGCATCGAGGAGCGCGAGATTTCCTTCTCCCTGAAAGAAGACCGTGCCGACGTCATCATTCCTGCCGCTGAGATTTTTCTCAAGGCATGCAAATATCTGAAATGCGAAAACATCATGGTGCCCAACATCTCCCTCGCCGACTCCATCGTGGATGGACTCTATGAGAAGATGATGGCAAAAACAGAGGAATAAACCACTTCATCCACAAATAAAAAAGATCCGAGACAGACTGGCTAGAAATAGCCGCTGTTTCGGATTAACTTTTTTATAATTCGGATAGCGCCTTCGGGTCGATGGTTCTGATGCGTTCTGCCACATCATAGCCATCCATCTCCGGCATATTGATGTCGAGCAATACCAGGTCGGGCTTCACCTCCGGGAACTGTTCCCATGCCTTCTTGCCATTTCCGGCATAAGTCACATCGTAGCCATGCTGCTGAAGGAAACTCTTCAGCAACATGGAATACTTCAAGTCATCGTCTGCAAATAATATCTTGATCATTTTTTCTGTTGTTTATAGCGTTAAACCGGATGCATCAGGAGTGTTGCGGGATGACTATTGAAATCCTGGTTCCCTTGCCCACTTCGCTCTGCATCATTTTTCTACCCCTATGTCTCCAGAATACTTCACCGAGTTCTCCATCAGGTTGCTGACCACATTCAGAAGCTGGTCTCTATCTCCCATCATCAGGTCGGAAGTGCGCTGGTAATCGAGCGAAACATTCACCTCCTTCTGTCTGTTCTTTCGATACACAGCCACCAGATTCAGCAAGGCGGCATGGATATCGAAAGACATTATCTGGAGCGGGATACGTTCCTCTGCCCTGATTACTTCCCGGAGTTTGGCGAGATAGGCGGTCAGGTTATCGCTTTCCTCTCTAACCGTCTCCATGATGAGAGCATTCTCATCCTTCTCATCTGTCTTTTGAGCAGAGAATACAGATACACACATCTTCAGCGTCTGCACGGGGCGTTTCAGCTCGTGAATCATCGTATGCACAAAGTCGCTTCGCATCTTATCCACCTTCTTCTGCAGGAGCATCACCTTGATGAGATAAGCTATGCTCAGGAGAAGCATGATGGTAACCAGCAGACTTCCTATCATCTGCCACATCATTCCCTTCAGGATGGGCAGCATCGGCACCTGCATCCTCATTTGCATCGACTGATACTGGATAGGATTGAAAGGCACTTCTACCAGCATTTCGTGATGAAACAAGGTAGGAGGCTCTACGATTCTTGTCTGCCACAGACGATGCTTGCCCGTCTTCATCTCTGCCCCGATGAAATCATTGCCCAGTTTCTTACTGATGAAACGGTCAAAATGCGCCTTGTCAAAGCGGGTAAGCTGGTAAGTGATGTAAGTATTCAGACAATCAAAAGAATTGTTGGAATCCGTCTCACGCAAATCGAAAGTATCTCTCTTCTCCATCACGTTGCCGAATCCCGGCTTGCCATACACCACTCCACCAATGATTGTATCCGTATCCAGCGGAGAGCAAATCGTAGTACAGGGACGCTTGAAGTCTGAAAAATATGCCGTGACGACATAACCGATATGTGATTTTTCTTTTACCGCCGCTCCGATATTTGTCTGATAAGTGACTATTGCCTGTTCCGCCTTTTCGGCATTTTTCTTCCCCATCTCTCCCATCGAATAGGTCACGCTATTATAGAGCCAATAGGTCTGCAAGCCTATCAGCAGGAAAGAGGAAAGGATGGCGAGCAGCCAGACTTGTTTGATTCTTCTATTCATATCATTTTTCTTTTTCGATGCAAAGGTACGAAGATTTCACTATATATAATAAGGTGAAGCAAGATTATTTTGCCAGCGTAATGTTTCAGTAATGATTATTTGCGATTTTGAGCCCGAAAAGCTGTTCCTTTGCAGACGAAAACAAAAAACAAGGAAGAATATGAAGAAAGAAACAGTTATATGTGCGATGCTAGCCACCGCCACCTGTGCAACTGCACAAAACGGGAAAATCCCGACATCCGGAGTTTGCGCAGACTCAATACAGACGGAAAATGATTCGATCAAAGCTGATAAGGAGACTGAGATCTATGCTGATAAGGAGGCTGAGACAAAAGCTGATAAGGAAGCCGAGATTCAAGCCGTAACCGTAACAGGTCATCGCCCGATGTACAAAATGAGAAACGAGACCCTGGTTACCCGTGTCCGCAACACTCCTTTGGCAAAGGAGCCAACGCTGGATGATGTATTGAAGCACATACCCGGCATGAAACAAACCGCCGATGGAACTCTGGAAGTAAACGGACTGGGAGCACCCACCATCTACCTCAACGACAAGAAGGCGACTTCAGCCGAACTCGCTCATCTCGATGTGAAGCTGATAGATGAAATAGAACTCATTACCACTCCTGGTGCAAAATATGATGCAACGACGGGAGCCGTACTGAGAATCCTGACGAGAAGAACAGACGAGGGTATATTCGGCAAGATGCAGATGTATGATAAGTTGAGCGAGGTGAACACCAACCACGAGGAATTGACCCTGGGTTGGGTAACGAAGAAGATTTCGCTCACAGGATTTTACGGCTACACAGACAACCGATACAATATGCATCAGCCACAGGAAGCACTCGTAAGAGCCAAAGATGGCGAATATCTCTTCGGAACCGACCGCCATGGCAAGAACAAAGCAAATTATAACGCTACGGAACTCAACTTCGACTGGTTAATCAGCAAGCAGCACGAAGTGGGAATACAATGGGAAGGGCTTTGGCTGAATGGTGGCAGAAGCGAGAAACAGCAACAGTACTATCGCTATCCCAACCCAGCAGGAGAAGATACAAATAGCGAGATGAAGCTTTCTGATGCGGATGGCGAGATGAAGTATTTTGATGCGGAGAGCCAGCAATGGGGACACCAGCGCAGCCACCACTTCAACCTCTTCCATCTGGCTAAATGGTCGAAGCATTTCTCATCACAGATTTATCTGGACTATGCCAGAAACAAGGATTCTGACAGACAGCCTATCACGGAGAAAGAAGGTAGCGAGATGCAGGAAACCCTCAACCGCTCTAATTCCAACTACGATATCTATAGTGGAAGATTCGAAGTCAAGCAACTCATCTCAGACAAACATTCCATCAACTATGGTGGCGAATGGAGCCTGATGGAAGGCAAGGGAAAAACCGAAAGTTCTGCCGATATGCTTGGAACTACGGAATACAAAAACCACGATACCAAGACGGCTGCTTACCTGCAATATCAGGGTGAAGCTGGCAGATGGAGCTGGTGGGCAGGCATCCGATACGAGCATCTCACATCCCGATACACCAATCTGTCGGAGGAATCTCCCGACAATATGGAGCGCCATTACGACCAATGGTTTCCATCGTTCGGTATCACTCTCAAAGAACCGTCGTGGCATCACTCGCTCAGCTTCCGAACTACCACCGCCCGACCTTCTTTCAGTCAGCTCAGTGGGAACATCTACTATATCTCGCGCTTTCAGTATCAGATCAGCAATCCGAAGCTGCAGCCTGTCAACACCTATCGTCTGACCTACTCCGTGCAGTGGAAAGATTTCATGGGAATGCTGAGATACACCCGTACCGACCACTCCATCATGTACATTCATGAAGTGCCGGAGGACAAGCCCGTGAGATACGTGAGTACATTCATGAACTTCAACAAGATGCAGAAATACATGGCATATCTCAACTGGGGTCACGTCTTCGGCTGCTGGCGTCCGAATGTCAATGCAAGCATCACTTACCAGCGCTTCTCCGTAAATGATCATGGAGAGCTAATCAGTTACAACGGAGCAACTTGGAATGCATCGTTTGACAATTACTTCACGCTACCAAACGACTATCAGCTATCACTCTCCTACAGTTTTGACAACGGAGGACAAGTGGGCAAAACGAAGTTCAGCCCCACTCAGAACTGGAGTCTTGGTGCCAACAAATCGTGGATGGACGGCAGATTACAGGTTGCCTTCAGTGCCAACGACCTCTTCCATCAGCAGCTCTTCAAGGAGCGAACCCACGAGCATGCCGTTGACTTCTCCCAGACTGAGGATTACAAGCTATGGAGCTACAAGTTGACCGTAACCTGGAAATTCAACAAGCGCAAGGGAAGATACAACGGCATGAACAGTGCGGAAGATGAATTGAACCGACTATAGCCGGACAAGACTCTCTTGTCTTAATGATCTTTATAATTTCAAGTATCCGGGTTATCCCACACCCAGCAGTTCTACTTCGAATATCAGGGTAGAACCGCCTGGGATGCCCGGCTGCGAGAACTTGCCGTAGCCCATTTCGGCTGGGATGTAAAGTTCCCACTGGTCGCCCACGTGCATCTGCTGCATGGCAACAATCCAGCCATCAATCAAGTCGCTCAACCGCATGGCGAACGGCGTACCGCCACGGCTGGAATCAAACTTCTTGCCATTGATGGTCCAACCGGTATAATGAGCCGTCACGATGCTGCGTCGGCTAGGCTGTGCTCCCTTCGGGTCTCCCTGCTTCAACACCTTATAATATATACCACGAGGCAGCGCCATAACGCCCTCCTCCTTTGCCTTTTCCTCCAGCCAACGCTTGTTGGCCTCAACATATTCTCTTTTTGCCATAAATCTATTTGATACTTGATATACTATGATTTTTGCGCAAAGTTACAAAAATCTATCGTATCTGCAAAAGAAAAAGGAGAACTTTTTTTCTTTTATCAAAGAAAAGCAGTACCTTTGCACCCTAATCAACCAAAAATACGATATGCCACAATCACTACATATTGCAATTATTGGTGGGGGTGCCGCAGGATTCTTTGCGGCGATAGAGGCCAAGCGCAACTTCCCTCACGCCGACATCACGATTTTCGAAAAGAATTCGAAGGTTCTCGCCAAGGTAGAAATTACGGGAGGAGGAAGATGCAATCTTACCAATTCCTTTGACGAGATTTCCGACCTGAAACAGGCGTACCCTCGCGGACATAAACTGATGAAGCGACTCTTCAAGAGATTCGACTACCTGCATGCCTTCGACTGGTTTGAGGAGAACGGCGTGCCTCTGGTTACACAGGAAGACCAGTGCGTGTTTCCGCAATCGCAGGATTCACACAGCATCATTAACTGCCTGGTGAATACCGCCAAGCGACTGGGCGTGAAGATACAATGCAATCATCAGCTCACCGCCATCACCGAACTGGAGGATGAGCGCCTGCTCCTGGATTTCAAAATTTCAAAAGGAAAGGGAAATCTATCGGGTGCATCTTCTGTCTCTCATCCCGTTTCCGAAATCAGGCAGATTGCCTTCCACCGGGTAGCCATTACCACAGGCGGTCATCCGAAGCAGGAAAGCTTCAAGCATCTCTCAGACCTGGGACATGCGATAGAGCAGCCTATCCCATCGCTCTTCACCTTCAACATCGCCGACAAGGCTTTCAAGAATCTGATGGGCACGGTGGTAGAGCCTGTATATACCAGCATTCCGGGCACCAAGCTGAAGGCTGAGGGTCCGCTCCTCATCACCCATTGGGGCATGAGCGGTCCTGCCGTGCTGAAACTCTCATCCCATGCAGCCCGCTATCTGCACGAGAACAACTATCAGATTAAGATTTCCGTAAACTGGGTACACAAGAGCAACCGCTCGCTGGTGGAAGAGAACATCCAGGGCATCATCATCGCCAACCCGCAGAAGCAGCTGGCAAGCATCCGCCCCTACAATCTGCCATCCCGCCTCTGGCTCTTCCTGATTCAGAAGATGGGATATGCACCCGAAAAGAAATGGAGCGAAATGGGAAAGAAGGGTTGCAACCTGCTGATAGAAACCCTCACCAACGACCTCTATCAGGTGAACGGCAAGGGAGCCTTCAAGGAGGAGTTTGTTACCTGCGGCGGCATCAGCCTCAGCAACATCGACCTGCATACCCTGGAGAGCAAGGTGTGCCCTCACCTCTTCTTTGCCGGCGAAGTGCTCGACATCGATGCCATCACCGGCGGCTTCAATCTGCAGGCCGCCTGGACCACGGGATATGTGGTGGGACAACACATAGGAGAATAAAAGGCGGGGATTTCCTCGCCTTCGGGCTTTCTATCACTTTCCCAAGAACTTTTCTCCCCAAAAAACTTGCCATATCAAATAATTATTGTATTTTTGCAGTAAGATTTAAAAAAGAAGAAAGATTATGGCAACAAAACTATATCCTTTGGGCATACAGACTTTCGAACGAATTCGAGAAGAAGACAAACTGTATATCGACAAGACGGAATACATCTACCGCATGGCTCACACCAACGGTAAATATTTCTTCTTGAGCCGACCACGCCGTTTTGGAAAATCATTATTAGTATCTACCTTCAAAAACTATTTTGAGGGAAAGAGAGACTTGTTCAAAGGACTTGCCATCGAAAAGCTGGAGAAGGAATGGACAGAATATCCAGTGCTGCATTTTGACCTGAGCGGAGGCAAGCACATGGAAAAGGACCAGCTGGAGAGATACCTCGGTTTCATCCTGGAAATGGAAGAGAAAAGATGGGGTATCACCCAACCGCAGGTTGATGCCAACAACCGACTGACAGAACTGATCTATACAGCATACGAGAAAACAGGGAAACAGGTAGTTGTGCTCATCGACGAATATGATGCACCCATGCTTGACGTGGCATACGAACAGGAGCAACTGGATGCTCTGCGAAACATCATGCGCAACTTCTTCAGTCCTCTGAAATTCTGCGAAGCAAAACTCCGTTTCGTCTTTCTTACCGGCATCACCAAGTTCTCGCAGGTTAGCATCTTCAGCGAATTGAACAATATCACCCTCATCTCTATGGACAAAGATTATGCAGGCATCTGCGGCATCACCCAGGAAGAACTGCTTACACAAATGCAGGAAGATATTGATATGCTTGCGAAATCACAGGATTTGACGAGAGAGGCAACTATCGCCAAACTAAAGGAACACTACGATGGCTATCATTTTGCCAAGGTATCACCGGATGTCTTCAATCCTTACAGTCTGCTCAATTGCTTTGCAGAAAAAGAATTCGGCTCCTATTGGTTCAGTTCGGGTACCCCTACCTATCTCATCAATATGCTGAATAAGTTTGAGGTACTGCCCAACGAGATAGCTCCTACAGAAGCACTGGAATCAGCCTTCGATGCCCCGACGGAAAAGATGAAGACCATCACCCCACTGCTCTATCAGAGCGGATACATAACCATCAAGGATTACGACAAGGATACCCAGCTCTATACCCTCGACATCCCGAACAAGGAAATAAGAGTAGGACTGTTTGACAATCTCCTGCCCAACTACGTGGATGGCAAGAGTGCCCAGCAAGGAGGCGTTACCATCGCCAAGATGGCATCCCTTATCCGCAAGCAAGATATGGATGGTGCCCTGCAGCTTCTGCAGGATTACTTCGAAACCATTCCGTATTGCCATGTAACCAATCATGAGGGACATTATCAGCAGATGCTCTACATCATCTTCACCCTGCTCACGGGATTTGTTCTGGATGTGGAAGTACATACACCAAGAGGAAGAGTGGAAATGGTTCTGCTTACCCAGACTGACCTCTACCTCATTGAGCTAAAGCTCGACAAGAGTGCCCAGGCAGCCATGCGCCAGATGAATCTGAAGAACTACCACAAACGCTTTGCCCTCTGTGGCAAACCTATCACCAAGGTAGGCATCAACTTTGACAGCGCAACAGGCAGCATCAAAGATTGGATTATCGAAAAAGCATAACTTTACAGATATCACACTTAAAGATATCTCAATAAAAAAGGAGAAGACTCACAAGAATCTTTTCCTTTTTTATTGAGTTCTTTAGAATGAACCGATATTTTTCTTCCATTCAAATACTATTCTTCCTGCGAAACAAAATCTCTTACGATGCGGGTGTATGCCTCGTGATGGTCGCGATATGCCATAGCATGAACGGAGCCTTTAGCGATGAAGATGGCTTTTCTGCCTTTCGTCTTTGCCTCGTAAAGGGGATGCAGCATGGCGTAGGGCACGAAGGCATCCTTATCGCCATGGATAAAGAGCATCGGTTTGGTGCTCTTGCGAACCTGCTCTATCTGCTGCGCCTCGGCAAACGACCAGCCGTAGCGATACTGGCAAAGAGCGGAAGTAGTATTCATCAGCGGGAAGGCAGGCAAGCCAAACTGGTCTTTGAGCTGAGCGGAAAACTCATCCCACACGCTGGTATAGCCACAGTCCTCCACAAAGCACTTCACGTAATCGGGAGTCTTCTCTCCCGATACTGCCATCGTGGTTGCCGCACCCATCGAAATGCCGTGAATCACCTGACGGGTATTCATCAATCTTTGTTCTTCATTCTTCACTCTTCGTCCTTCACTCTTCACTTTAAAAATCTCATTGGCGATTTCCGACCATCTGATTACATCCCATCTATCCTTCCATCCCATCTGGATATGGTCGCCCTCACTCTCTCCATGTCCATACAGATCTGGCAGGAGCACATTATACCCCATATCGTGATTATAGAGATAGGCGATGTGCAGCATTCCCTCGGAGCGCACCTGATAGCCATGCACCACCACGGCTGTCTTTTCCGTAGTCTTCGGTGCATAGAGATAGATGGCATGTGCCTTGTAGCCCGACGGCATCGTGACAAAGGTATCCTTCACGCAATGGTGCTGATACACAGAGTCCATCCAGCCAATCATCCAGGGGCACTCGTTTTTCATTCTGTTCTTCCAATGCTCAGCCGTCATTCTCTCCTCCTTCGGATAGTTGAGCGAATAATTGAGCATATAGTTGCTGGCACCATACAGTCCCAGCATCACGAGCACCACCAGGCCCAGAGCCGAAGCGATGCCTATCTTTCTTATCTTTTTCTGTTTCATCTTCATTCTTATTGCTATTAAAAATATCTATTATAGAGTTTCCGCTGCAAAATTAAGGAAAAAGATGGAGATGGCAAAGAAACAGAGGAAAAATATCTATTAAATTGAAGCATAGAGCGGATTGCTAAAACATCCATCGCCTCCTCATTATCATGAAGCAAGGCAAAGGCGAAGCGATACATCTGCTCGTAATGGTCGTGGAACAGCCGTTCCATCCGCTGTTCATTTTCTTCTGTCATCACGTCATTTTCTTCTTGTTTCTACTCTTATATACAAGCTTTCCTGAAATCAATTACCCCTAAAATGAAGAAATCTTCTACTTTTTTCGAAAAACCTATGCAAAGGTAATCCTAATTTCATTATAAGACTAATAAATAATAGTTAAAAAACATATCTACTCTTCATTTTTAAGTTAATTTATAAACAACTTAAAGAAGATTGTATTATCTTTGCAACGAAATAACTTAAAAGTTAAGCTTATGGAACAGAAGTACAACATAGAGCTTATAGAAGAGTATGAAGATATAAACTTCTATAGTATTCATCTTGAAGGAGAAGAACTCTCTGAATTTGAAAATTTCTTTGAGAAATTTCCAGAAGGATGTTCTTACGATGAAGAAATAGATGTCGTCATTTCATGGTTGGACAAAATCTCCGAACGAGGAGCTTTGGAACGTTATTTCCGTCCGGAAGGCCACTATGGAGATGGTGTTGGAGTTATCCCAATAGATATTGGTAACAAGATTCGACTCTACTGTATCAGATTATCTAACAAAATTCTGATTTTCGGAAACGGAGGAGTCAAAGATGCTAAAAGTTGGCAACAAAGTACAACACTAGCTCCCTATGTAAAACTCTTGATAGATACAAGTCGTTTCATTCAATCGAGAATTAAAGATGGAACAATTGTATTAGTTGACAAAGAAATAATTGGAAATTTAAACTTTACAAGAAATGAGAAGAAGTAAGATTTTAGAAGAACGCCGCAAACATGTTGATCCTGAGATTCGCAGGTCTGTAGATTTGTCTTTCCAAATCGTAGATAGAATACATGACATTCTGGTTTCTAAAGGGATGAAGCAGAAAGACCTAGCCCTTCTACTCGGAAAACGGGAAGCGGAAATAAGCAAATGGATGCGGGGAACACATAATTTTACAATAGACACTCTTGTATCTATTGAGGATGCTCTCCAAGCTCCGATATTAAATGTAGTTCATCAGGATTTAGAAATATGTATATAAAATTTTAACCGGTCAAGCAAAGAGCAAAACAATAAGGTTTTGCCTTCGCTTGACCGATTGTCATATATTCATTGTTGTTATTAAGAGAGTTTCTTCCTAACAAAAACTACAAGCGGCTCTTTTCATCATTGCCGGCTCCCGTACCCTTGTACTTGCTTCTACTAACATTAAACTTATAGCTGAATGAGCACATGAACATTCGGGTATCCGTATATTTTCTGGTATAGATATCGCTGGTACCATATACCAATCTTGTGGAATTGCGCATCGTCGCAAAGAGGTCATTGCCCGCCAAAGTGACATTCAGGCGGTCGTGAAGAAAACTTCTACGCAAAGAGACGTCCACTCCTCCTTGTGCCATATAAAGCGGAAGCGCAGAATGGCCCTGCGTGTTCCAACTCATATCAAGATTAAGCGTCCAACCGCATGGTAGCGAAAAGGCATTATTAAAAGAGCCGATGAATATCGGCTTACTGTATGCCTTACCACCAATGGTCAGGAACTGCTTTCTCATACCAGCGTCCAACGTAGAATGCCACCATCCTATCGTCGGCGATGCCGTCAGTCCCACGTAACAAACCTGAGTATGATTCAAATTACGAAAGGTGTACATACTGATTAACTCATTGTCATGATACGGTTCTATCACCTGATAGCAAGGATCTACAAGATAACGCCAGTTGGCAAAAAACTGGAACCATTTATATCCCAGATTAATCCCTATGCCATGTTCGAAGGTTGACTTGAGCAATGGATTTCCACCCTGATAATAATAGCGACTATTATATTGCACATTACTACTTAACTGACTATAGGAAGGACGACTTACCGTCACCTTATAAACCATATTCATTTTCACATTCCCGACAGGAAAGGTCAAGGACACATTCGGAAAGAAATGGTCGTACTTACGACTCTGGTCGGGTACGAAATAATCCTTATTTTCCTCGCTCCAATAATCACCACCTGTATTATAGTAATTGGAAGAAACATGTTCGTATCTGAGGCCAGCATTCAGTTCTACCTTGTTTAGTCTCAATCCATAAGAAACAAAGGCTGCAAGATTACTTTCCTTCACCTGGTCGTCCGTCTTGCCTGGCAAGTCAGTTCCCTGTTCATCTATAGTATAAAGATTGGCACGGCAACTTTCGGTAAACTCATTACCAACCTTCAGAGTACCTTTCCATACCGGAAAGCTCAGTACCAGCTTAGATGCATGCATCCAACTATCAGCCGTGAAATCAGATTCTATCGTACGAGAATCTCCGCCCTCAATTCCTGTTTCTTCAGAATATTGTGTCTGTCCTGTTTTACGAAGATATATTTCCCCATTCCATTCTATGCTCACCTTTCCTATCTGTCCGGCATAATAAGCCGTAATATCCTGCGTAGGTCGGCTTTTGAAACGACAATACATATCATTTGTATAGCTTTCTGTCTTGGAGCCATTCTTCCAGACATCCATCAGCGAATTCCATCCACCCCGACTATAAGGATTGATGTTCACCTCGTAAGTGGCACCCACAGAATGCTTATCATTAAAAACATAATTAAAACCAAGACTTCCACTGGTATAGTAACTCTTGTTTTTGATAATCAAATTTTCGTCAATGCTCATGAGCGTCTTGCCGTAGAGTCTGTTATCATTATGCTGATCCTGATAGCCCTGAGACAAACCGCCATATAAATTGGAGAAGATATCCAATCCCCCGATAACGATAATTCAAATCTAGGACTTCACGATAATTGTTCTGATGATTGCGCTGATAGACTTGCCGATAAGTCAATCCCAAACCTTCTCCCTTCTTTCTTGTCGTCTTGATTCTGATGACAGACTGATAGGTTGCATCGTATTCAGCACCCGGCTCGGTTATCACCTCTACATGTTTGATGTCAGAAGAACTCAATCTGTCGAGATCAACGATTCCCTTGATTTTCTTGTTATCGATATAAATCAAAGGTTTACCTTTGCCCAAGACTTCTATATCACCGTTCTTCTGCATCACTCTCGGAAGATGTTTCAATACATCTTCTGCCGAGCCCATTTTCTCCAAGGATGTACCTTCTACCTGAGCTACCAATCCTTCAGAAGTCATTCTGAAAGGCTGTCGATGTCCTTTCACTACAATTTTCTGCAGGTTCATTGTTGCCTCTTTCAGAGTTATTGTCCCTATCTTACCTATATTATATGTATTGTTTGTCGTAATATAGCCCACGCAACTTACCCTTACTATCGCCTTTCTCGCCTCGCAGGGAATCACGAACTGGCCGTTCTCATTCGTCACGCCACCATTTATCAATGAAGAATCACTAACATTCAGCAGGGCTACATTGGCGAAATCTATAGGGCGATTCTTATTGTCGATGATACGGCCTATCATCTTGGTGGGAGTCTTCTGCGTACACTCCACCATGATATTATCCTCCACCTGCGTCATCCTGATGGGATAGAATCCTATCAGCTGCATGATGGCATCGGGAACACTCTGGTTTCTGATGCTCTTGGTCACCCTGAAATCCTCCAGCTCATCATACACGAAGTTGATGGTGTACTTATGCTGGCGGGCGTTCAAATCCTTCAACGCCGCCGAGAACGACACATTATTATATTGTCGGGTGATGCGCTGGGCATAAGACTGCTGAATCCAAAGCAGCAGGAAGAGAAGAAGAAGCACACTGATAAGCTTGCCGCTAACGGACATTGGTTTCCAAAAATCTCTCATAAAAATATCCTCCTATCTTATTTCACCAACAATGTACCGTCAATATACTCTATCTGTATGCGGTCGAAAGCATTCAAAATCTCCAGGTTCTGCTCTAATGTCTTCGTCTTGTTCCAGTTGAAGAAGAGACGGATGTGCTGGGCACCAGCATCCACATACTCCACCTTGACATGATAGAAACCGGATAGCTGAGCCAGAATGATTCCCAATTCGGCATCATCAAACACCACGGGTTTCATATCAAGCGAATCCTTCTTCTCTGCTGTTGCTGCACGAAGGCTGTCATTCGGCAGCGCCTGGGTTGTTGCCAGCTGTTCTGTCGCAGCCTTGTTATCCGCTGCCTGATCAGAAGCCGGGAATCCCAACCAGCCATTGTGAATCGCAGCCAAGGCTACCCCCGAAAGGAAGATGATGCCAACGATGGATGCAGCAATCTTCATCCGGTTGCGATAAGCGTCCTTGGATTTGCCGGCATCTATCGACATCTAATCCTCGTGATGAGCCTGAACAAATTCCTTCCAAGCCTCATCCACATCCACGTCCTTCGGATTGGCTTTCTTGCCAGCCATTCTCGCCATCGCCAGTTCATGGAAGAACTCCTTCACTTTCTCATCGTCAAGTAGGCGCTCCACCTGCTCGTCGGTATATTTCTCGGGATGCTCCTGCATGTCAAAGAGCATCATCCGCTTTTCTTCTTTACTCATGTTTGTCATTGTCTTGCTCATTTAAATTGTTTCTTAATCCAGTCCATCGCCTTCGAGAGATGGTTGAATACCGTCACCTTGCTCACTCCCACTTCATCAGCCACCTCCTGATAAGATTTCTCCTGAAGATAGCGCAGACGGAAAATGAGTTGCCGGATAGGCGGTTCCAGGTCTTCGATGAGAAGCATCAGCCGGTCGAGCCGTTCATCGGTCTCTTCTGAGAGAATCACATCGGCATCATCCAGCAGCAGCTTCGCCACCCTTTCCTTCACGCTCTTATGAGCTATCAGGTTGAGACAGCGGTTGCGTACGCTCCGCATCAAGTAACCATCCTCACTCCCAGGCACCAGAACCACATCATCGGCAAGAATCTGGGCGAATACTTCGCTCACCACATCCTTGCTCTCGTCATCATCCGAAAGAATGCATCTGGCCAGATTGTACATCTTCGCATAATGCTGACGGAATAACTGTTCTATGTCCTTTTTTCTGTTCATATACTATCTATACAGTTGAGCCAAGCGAAAAACTAAGCAAAACATCAACTTTTTTGTTTTTTCCTTTAAATCCGAATCGAAATCACCAAGATTCTCCCCGGATTGGAATGCAAAAGTACACAATCTATCGGAGATAGAAGACAAATGGTAAGGATAAATCGATTTTCAGTTGATTTATTTGTTCATTCCAACATTTTTTAGTACTTTTGCCCACCAAATTACGAACAAGTAAATAAGATTGGTATAAAATAGGTATTACCAAGATAAAATAAAGAATAGATTAGATAAAGGAGAATAAGATTATGTCAACGATTATTTATCCATCACCGATATTCGGTCCGGTAAACTCCCGTCGTCTGGGAGTTTCACTGGGCATCAACCTCATGCCATCTGATGGCAAGGTCTGTTCATTCGACTGCGTTTATTGCGAATGCGGATTCAACGCTGACTTCCGTCCTAAGAAGAAGCGCCCTACCCGCGAGGAGGTAAGAGAAGGATTGGAGAAGGTTCTGAAAGAACGCCACGACAACAACCAGCCTCTGGACGACATCACCTTCGCAGGAAACGGTGAACCTACGGGACACCCTGACTTCAAGGGAATCGTGGAAGATACGATGGAACTCTGCAAGAAATATTTCCCTGAAGCACAAGTATCCGTACTCAGCAACGCCACCTATATATATAAGGAGGAAGTGAGAGAGGCGCTGATGCTCGTGGATAACAACATCCTGAAACTGGATACCGTGGATATGGATTACATCAAGAAGCTGGACCGCCCTCAGCAGCCTAACTACGACGTGAAGGATGTAATCAAATATCTGAAGATGTTTAAGGGGCACGTCATCATCCAGACCATGTTCCTGAGAGGTGACGGTTTGGACAATACCAGCGAGCATTTCGTAGCTCCTTGGCTGGAGGCAGTGAAAGACATCCAGCCTCAGCAGGTAATGGTTTATACTATCGCCCGTGAAACACCAGACAAGTTGCTGGAAAAGGCACCAAAGGAAGTTCTCGATGCCATCAAGGAGCGTGTAGAGGCTCTGGGCATCAAGTGTACAGCCAGCTATTAAGAGATAATCAGGATAAGAAAGAAAAGCAAGTAGAAAAAAAGAATGAAAGCGAAAAGTAATATCCTTATTATCAGCGACATGTGTGGCTACGGAAAAGTATCTGCCGCCGTTCAGATGCCTATCCTCTCATATATGGGACTCGATGTGTTCAATCTGCCCACCATGCTCATCAGCAACACCTTCCCATACGGCAAGTACGCCATACTGGAATGCACTTCGTATATCGAGGAAGCCTTGCAGAAGTGGAACGAACTGGGCATTCATTTTGATGCCATCACCACGGGTTTCATGGCTTCGGAGCGTCAGGCTAAGCTGGTGGCACGTTATTGCAGAGAACAGGCAGCACTGGGCACCGACATCTATGTGGATCCCGTGATGGGCGATTACGGCAAGCTCTATGGTGGAGCCAGTGAGAGTACCGTGAGATGCATGAAGGAGATGCTGAGCGTATCGCATCTCTGTTTTCCCAACTATACCGAGGCTTGTCTGCTGACGGATTCGGAATACAAGGAAGAGGGTATCTCGGAGAAGGAAGCCTATGAACTGATAGATAAACTGAGAGCCATCAGTTCCCACTCCGTGCTCATCACCTCGTGCATCGTAGAGGGTCAGCATGCCGTGGTAGGTTTCAATCATCTTACAGAAGAGTATTTCCTCCTGCCCTACGAAGAAATCCCCGTTCAGTTCCCGGGCACCGGCGACATCTTCTCCAGCATCATCGTGGGCAGACTGAAGGATGGCGATCAGCTTCGCCATGCCACCCGCATCGCCATGGATACCCTGCGCAACTGGATAGACATCAACAAGGATGACAAGGACAAGAACCGAGGAATTCCGATAGAAAGACATCTGGGGGACTTGTAGATTGCCATTTAGCAAACACAGAAGCAAGGGAATACCAATTAAATTATAATGGAAAAGAAAGAAACAAATACACTCAGTATATTTCAGCGACCGGTATGGGTAAGCCTGTTCGCCCTTACGGCTGCTATCTCGTGGGGATGGGCTTACCCATTGATAAAAATGGGAATGGAGGAATATCAGATTACAGCAGACATGACCGGAAGCAAGATGCTTTTTGCAGGCATCCGCTTCTTCATCTCCGGCATCATCATCCTTGCCATCGCCAGAAGCTCGCATCGTAAATTCGGATTCAAGAAGAAAGCTGTTCAAGAGAATGTCTGGTTCCTTCTCCTCTATGCACTCCTCAACACCACCCTTCATTATGCCTTCTTCTATTTCGGACTCTCGCATAATGCAGGAGCACGTTCGGCGATACTCAATTCGATGAGCGTCTTCACGGTGGTTATCTTTGCCTGCATCTTCTTCAAGAGCGACAGGATGACGTGGCGAAAGGCTTTAGGCTGCATCATAGGCTTCCTGGGCATCCTTGCCTTGAACCTTGGCGGAAAGGAAAGCGGAAGTTTCACTTTCCTGGGCGATGGTATGATTATCCTCAACGCCCTGTGTGGAGCCAGTGCTTCCCTGCTGACCCGAGGATTGAGCAAGAGAGTGGATGTTTTCGTAGGAACCGGTTATTCGCTGAGTATCGGTGGAGCCTTGCTGGTGATTCCTGCATTGTTAATGGGTGGCTATCTGCCAGTCATCAGCCTCTGGGGCATCACCATCCTTCTGCTGCTCATTGCCATCTCAACCATCAGTTTCGCTCTCTACAATAAACTATTGAGCTGCAATCCCGTAGGAAAGGTAGCAATATACAATTCGCTCATCCCCGTAGTAGGAGCCATCACCTCCTGCCTCTGTCTTGGTGAAACCTTCTACTGGAAGTATCTGATAGCAGGCGCATTGGCTACTGCCGGAATTTATATCATCAATAAAGGGAAGAAATAAATCCGGCTGTTGCCAATGCAACCCATATAGAAAGCAAAGCCAACTATTTCAAGATACCCGTTTCGCGCTCCTCATTGTTGATATTCCGCTGTATCTTACGGTATTCCTTTCCCCGATTGATATTCCAGGCAACACCGATACGGAACAAATTACCTTCCGAATTGTCATAACCACGAACCTGCTTACGGAGCAAGGCATTGACGATTTCTGCTGAATAGGATTTCGGATGAGCCATAAACGGATTATGCATATAGAGCGTAAAATCGAAATCACCTATATGATAACTGGCTGAGACTGCCAATGAAGGAGGATTATGCCCGATGTTCTCTCCCTCCATAAAGTTCCAACCGTTATCAGCATACAGCATCACTGTCCATTTTCCCCAATACCCCTGTAATGTTCCACCATAATTATAAGCGGTATAACAATGATTGTACTCATCGCCCTTATTGAAAAAACGGTAAATACCTGCGTTCACAGATAATATAAGGTGGTTGGGGATAATGTCAAACCGAGTATCATTCGTAAGATACAACATATTACAATGGGGCTGATTCGTCTGGGAATAAAGAAACTGATCATTTTCCGTGCGGGTGTATTTCGCCAAATTACAATGACGATTGATGCGATAATTCAAGGTAAAATCAGTATTTATCCTTGGTTTACTGAAAGAGAATACCACCCAGTTCTCATATCTACTGTTAGGCTTAAGCGAAGGATTACCCACAGTCCATTCCATACTGTTCTTTCGAATACGGGTATCCGAAATCATTGCTATCTGCGAAATATGCTGTGATAATTCACTTCCCAAGCGGATCTGAAACGAAGATGTCAAGGAATAAGCCAATGTGAGTTTCGGACGACAAAGCCAAAAACTAAATTCCTCATCTCCCTGTCGATAAGACTGATTACTCAACCCGAAGCCAGCCACATAAGTTAAACGGGATGTTCCTTCCTTGAATTGTCCCAAACTTCCCTTGATTTGTGCAAAACCATAAATACCCAATGAACGGATACCATTCTCGCTAACCACATCACCCAAATACTGATTATCCATATATTTCCAATTCAAGTTGGTTCCTGCAGAAAAAGTAAAGGGTTTCAACCGGTTTTCATAGATAGCCTCGGCTATGAGCGAATAGGTCTTTCCATCTACCTGATATTGATAGGGGTCGCCCTCACCTTCATAATAGGCTCCTTTGGTGTGGATATAAGTGCCCAAAACATCTGCCGACAAAGACTGATGCTTGCCCAACTGATGATAGAAATACAAATCGAGAGCAGGAGTAAAATCCCTACCCTTGCTGGTTCTGTAAACAGGATACGCAGGCTTTCCAGATTCAGAAAACCACATCTCATTCGATGTATAAGGCTGATTGCTGAAATCCGTGGTAAGCGTTGTCTGGAATACATATAATGCAGAATCAGCCAGATTATACTTCAACTGCAATGTATTACCATAATTTTGAGTTGCCCCATTCATGATTTTTCGAGATATCTGATACTCAGAACCATCATGTAGAAGATATTGAGCATCCTCATTATATTCGGATGCCTTATTATCCACATAAGTCTGCTCATATAAAATATTCAATTGGCTCTTGCCCCTATTGACAGATGCATAGACATCGTTCGAACCGAGCTTGGTAGTTAGCGCATTGGTCAAGTTGAAGCCCAAACTACCACCCGATGAAGCCCTGCGGGTATGAATATCTATTACATATGCAATATTCTTTCCATATCTTACGCCAGGACTGTCGATATAATCTACACTCATAATAGAAGCTACATCCAGCATCTGTACATCATGCATATTGGCGAGAATGCCATTGATACGAATCTGCACTTCTCCTTTATTATCGGTAGCAGAAATGGAACGGCCAGCCTCATCAACCCTGATATGAGGCAAAGCTAACTTTCCCAAAAGCGAAAAACCAGAAAAAGAACGCTGCTTCTGAATATCGCTTGGGAATATCAACTTGCCATCTTCCTTGTTGACTACTCGTGCCGCCTTCACAACAACCTCTTGCAAGGCTATAGAATCTTTCGATACCTTCTGGATCTCCTGGGCACGTATTTCTGCACAAGAGATCAATGCCCACAGCATCAGCATAGCTGTTAACAATTTACTTTTCTTCATTGTCATCATATACTTTTTCTAAAACTTGTTTTCTGCTGCAAAGGTATCAAAAAGAGAAGACCGAAGCGAAAAATATGGCTGACATGAGTCTGACATTTATCAATTAACGAATATTATATCTAGTTTTATACCATCTTTCATAGAATTTCTGTACTTTTGCATTTGAATCTTTAAACAGTATATCATTTAAACAGAATAGATAATATGAAACTGAAAGCATATCATTCCATCCTCATCTTCGCCATCCTTGTGATGTCTGCGGCATTCTCCAGCGTAAGCAACTACCGCAAGGCACAGTATGCCATTGTACAAGATATGAACAAAGCTTTGGCTCTGACTCTTCAGGAAAATAAATATCAATGGATTACGCCTGATACCATCCAGAGCTACCGCTCACATCTCAGCATCGACCTGCTGAAGTCGACCAGTAATCTCTGCTATGTGATGGAAGACAGAAGAAGAGGCAAGAACAATTTCCAGCTGGTAAATAGCGCCAACCTGCTCAGCAGCAAAGAGATGCTCCTCAACGAGCATTCTATCCAAAGTTATGCCAACTGTTCGATGGCAGATGTTTTGAGTATGAGCAACCAGCGGACATCTTTGACGCTTACCCTCATGGCTATGATTTGGGCAATTGCATCGCTATACTATCATCGCAGAAAACAACCCTGGAATCATGAGGCCGATATGTTCGGCACCATGTGCTACTCTCAAGACGAGGATTCCTTCTACAATCAGGAAAGCGGACAAGCCATCAAGTTTACTCCGATGCAGCACCAACTGATGCAACTCTTCTTCAACAATACGCATCATCAACTCTCCAAACAGGAGATTTGTGATGCTCTTTGGCCCAAGAAACCGGATGCCAACGAAACGCTCTATACCTTGATTCGCCGTATCAAACCGGTGATTGAGCAGAATAGCAACCTCATGATTGAGTCGGAAAGAGGCAAGTCTTATCGACTGATTATCAGATAAGTTCAGAAATGTCAGTCAAATGTCATACTTATTATTTGGCAGTTTCCCATCTTCTTCATACCTTTGCAGCTAAAATATAAAAGTGGCAAAGATATGAAGAAGATTTTTTTGATAGCAGTTGTCTTGCTGATGATGATAAACTTCATCATCAACTATCAACATGAGGTTACAAAAGAGAAGCATACACCGATGGCGGATTTCAAGACCAAAGTAGAGATGGCACCCATGAAGGAATACAATGATCCGGACTTCGGCTACGTTGTCAAGTATCCTTGCTTCTTCCAGCAAGAGGATACTTCGGTATCGGGATATCAGGGCTATGCCCGCTTCTCATTCACCAATCATGCCAACATCATCCTGGAGAGTTACGTTACCCCCAACTATAGCAACACCCTTCAGGCTTGTGCCGATTCTCTAGCCCAGAAGCTTCATTCGGAAAGGACGATGCAGGCATCGAATAAGGCATTCATCCTCTCCGGTCCTGTTTATGAAAACGGAGTAAGAGTAGATGGCTACAGTCATTACGATAAATTCATCAAAAGTGGTAGAATACTCTTCGTTTATTCCCTCACCTATCCCGACAGTTACAAGCCAGCCATGCCCCGACTGTTCAAACTCATAGACGACTGGAAGGTTTTAGGTGCATATTAATCTGCCTTGAAGATATCCTCGTAAGCCTCTTGGAATTGTATAAAAACAGCTTTCAAAGAAGATAAAAGCACTTGATTATTTGCATATATCAAATAATAATTGTACATTTGCGGTGTAAATATAAACATCGAAGATTATGTCAATATTCAGTCGCCTCTTTGGAAGGAAAAACAATCTCACCGTAAGCTCTGACATCAAGAAGGAAGATGCCAGAAGCAGGAACATTGCCTTCGTGGATACCGAAGTGGGACTGAAAGACCATAAAATACATGACATCGGAGCATTGCGTTATGACGGAGCCAACTTTCACCAAGCATCACAGACGGCACTGAACAAGTTCCTGCAAGAAGGAAAGGTTGACTATATCTGCGGTCATAACCTCATTCATCACGATGCCCGCTATCTCCAACTCAACGGCATACTGATAGATACCCTCTATCTCTCCCCACTTCTCTTCCCCAAGCGCCCTTACCATCATCTGGTAAAGGACGACAAACTGATGAGCGAGCAGATGAATAATCCTGTCAATGACTGCGAGAAAGCCAAAGAGCTTTTGATGGATGAAATCGCTGCATGGAATCAGTTATCAGAAAGGAAGAGGAAAATCTTCACCTTGCTGCTCCAGAATGAAGAGGAATTCAGAGGATTTCTGATGTATGTGGGAGCCATCGAAAAGGATGATGCAATGATAGGCGTTTCAGAATTCATTCTTTCTGAATACAAGAATCATATTTGCGCCCATGCCGACATTCCGGCTCTTGCAGCCCAGTCTCCTTGCGGCTTGGCATACGCCTTGGCCCTCATAGGCACAGACGATTACCAATCTGTAACCCCAGGTTGGGTACTCTTCCATTATCCCGAAGTAGAACATATCATCTATATGCTCTGCCATACTCAATGCACCGATGGCTGCGAGTATTGCAACCGCATGCTCGACATTCATCACAACCTGAAACTACTCTTCGGCTATGATGCCTTCCGTACCTATGACGGCGAACCGCTGCAGGAACAGGCATCGCAGGCAGCAGTGGATGGTAAGTCATTATTGGCGATATTTCCTACGGGTGGCGGCAAATCGCTCACCTTCCAGTTGCCAGCCCTGATGGATGGCAGAACCGTGCATGGACTCACTGTGGTTATCTCGCCTCTGCAATCATTGATGAAAGACCAGGTAGATAACCTCGCAGACCGCGGTTTCACCGATGCCGTAACCATCAACGGTCTCCTCGACCCTATCTCCCGCTCCCTAGCCATCGAACGAGTGCAGAGCGGAGATGCCACCTTATTATATATTGCACCAGAGATGTTGCGCTCCAAAACCATCGAGCACATCCTGATGGCACGGCATGTGGTGAGATTCGTCATTGATGAAGCTCACTGCTTCTCTGCATGGGGACAAGACTTCCGTGTGGATTACCTATATATCGGCAAGTTTATCAAGGAATATCAGGAACGCAAGTTTGGCAAGGACGCTATGGCCCGCAATCATGGTCATACCCTGATACCCATATCTTGCTTCACCGCCACTGCAAAACAAAAGGTGGTGCAGGACATCTGCGACTATTTCAAGCATTGGCTGGGCACCGACCTCCAGCTCTTCGCCTCATCGGCCTCACGTACTAACCTACACTATTCCGTTATCCACGTAGATAGTGACGGCAACAAATACAATCTACTGCGCTCGCTGGTAGAGCAGGCAGATTGCCCTACCATCATCTACGTATCCCGCACCAAGCGAACCCGGGAACTCGCCCTAAAGCTGACACGTGACGGCATATCCGCCCTGCCCTATAATGGCAAGATGGATGCCGATGAGAAGATACACAATCAGGATGCCTTCATGAGCGATAAGGTAAGAATCATTGTTGCCACCTCCGCCTTCGGCATGGGAGTAGATAAGAGCGATGTGGGGCTGGTTATCCACTACGACATCTCCGACTCTCTGGAGAACTATGTACAGGAGGCAGGACGTGCAGGAAGAGACCCACACCTCAATGCCAAATGCTATGTACTCTATAGCGACGAGGACTTGGACAAGCACTTCATTCTGCTCAACCAAACCAAACTGAGCATCAGCGAGATACAACAGGTATGGAAAGCCATTAAGGATTTTACCAAGCAGCGTCCACATGTAAGTTGTTCAGCACTGGAGATAGCCCGTCAAGCCGGTTGGGATGACTCGGTATCCGACATAGAAACCCGTGTCCGCACCGCCCTTTCTGCTCTAGAACAGAGCGGATACATAGAGCGTGGCAACAACATTCCGCACGTCTATGCAACAGGTATCACCGTCAAGAACATGGACGAGGCAAGACTTCGCCTCACCGAATCACCCCTGTTCTCGGAAGATGAGATGCAGAATGCCATCCGCATCATCAAGTCGCTCATCACCCAGAAGCATATAGCCAAGGCACAGGATAGCGAGGCAGAATCCCGCATCGATTACCTCGCCGACATCCTAGGACTCAGCAAGCGAGACGTCATCTCCTCCATTGACCGAATGCGACAGGAAGGCATCCTTGCCGATACCCGTGACATATCAGCCTATCTGCAAGACATCAGCGACAAGCAACGCAAGCCTCAGCAGATGCTGGAGAACTTTGCCAAACTGGAAAGATACATCCTGGAACATATCCCGGATGAATCGCTGCATATCACATACAAGCAACTCAATGACAATGCCGTACACGACGGCATCAACACTTCAACCGAAAAGAAAATCCGCACACTGCTATACTTCCTGGCAGTGAAGGGATATGCGCACAAGAAGGAAGACGGCGTCCGCAATCTCATCGTGACAAGAGACAAGGATATAGAGACCATCATCAAGCGATTCGAAAGACGAATTGAAGTTTGCCGATTCATCATCGAAAGACTATACAGCCTGGCTGAGGAAATAAGTAAAACTGTAACAGAAGAGAGCAACGACAGCTCTTCTGTAGAAAAGAATCCTTCCGAAGAAAAAGGTTTAGGAAAAGCCTCTGGCTCTAGAGAGAATTCAAAAGAGAAGCCTCTTCAATTCTCGGTAGTCGAACTTCTGAACGATCTGAAATCCAGCAACCAGTCACTCTTCTCCGACTTCTCTTCCCTGCAGTTGGAAGACGTGGAGGAAGCCTTGCTCTATCTCTCCAAGATAGGAGCCATGAAGCTGGAAGGAGGATTCCTGGTACTCTACAATGCAATGGCAATTAAACGCATCAAGGAACCTCGCCTCCACTATAAGCAGGAGGATTACCGCATGCTCAATGAATTCTACAAGCAGAAGATTCAGCAGATTCACATCGTGGGCGAATATGCAAACCTGATGGTAAGGGATTATGACGCCGCCCTGCAATATGTGCAGGATTATTTCCAGATGGACTACCAACGCTTCATCTCAAAGTACTTCAAGGGCAACCGGGAGACTGAGATAGAGCGCAACGTAACACCTTCGAAGTATAAGAAACTCTTCGGAATACTCTCCAAGCGACAGAAGGAAATCATCGACGACCACGAGTCCCGCTGCATCGTAGTCGCTGCCGGTCCTGGCAGTGGCAAGACACGTGTGCTCGTACATAAGCTTGCCTCTCTCCTGCTGCTGGAAGATGTAAAGCACGAACAACTCCTGATGCTCACTTTCTCTCGTGCAGCCGCTACCGAGTTCAAGCAGCGCCTGATGCAACTCATCGGTAATGCCGCCCATTTCGTAGAAATCAAGACCTTCCATTCTTACTGCTTCGACCTGCTGGGCAGAGTTGGCAATCTGGATGAGGCTGGAGATGTGGTTAAGCAAGCCGCCGAAATGATCAACAATGGAGAAGTGGAGCCCAATCGCATCAGCAAGACCGTGCTCGTTATCGACGAAGCGCAAGACATGAGCAAGGATGACTATGCCCTTGTCTCTGCTCTGATGAAAGCCAACGAAGAGATGAGGGTGATAGCCGTAGGCGATGATGACCAGAACATCTATGAGTTTAGGGGCTCCAACTCGCAGTATCTCTATGAATTGACACAGACAGAACACAGCCGTTTCATCGAGATGACCGAGAATTACCGCAGCCTTCGCCACATCGTGGATACAGCCAACGACTTCGCCCGCAACATCCGTCAGCGAATCAAATCTACCCCTATCATCTCCATGAGTCAAGAAGATGGAGAGGTAAGAATCGTGAAGCATCCTTACGAGATTCAGGAGAAAAAGGTTTATATGTATCAGCCTATCCTAGAAGATGTTACGCGATTACTAGGAAGTAACGCTTCAAAAGAAGCCGATGCATCTTCCCGCAAGAAAAACGAAACCATCAGTATCCTTACGCAGACCAATGAGGAGGCTGTCATCATGCTGGCTCTTCTTCACAGTCATGGCATCAAGGCCAAGCTGGTACAATCAATGGACGGCTTGCGCTTCTGGAATCTGGCAGAGGTAAGATACTTCTTGAAGAAGATAGACCAAGGTATCAAGGAGACGAAATCCCCTATCATCCCTGATGATATTTGGGAAGCATCCAAGCAGCAGACATTCCAAAAGTATGCCACCAGCCAGGCATTGCCATACCTGCGCCGCAGCCTTCAGATATTTGAGCAGACCAATCGTGCCAAGTACTACAGCGACCTGAGGGAGTTCGTGTTCGAATCATCCGTAGAAGACTTCTGTGACATCTCGAAATCAGACATCGTGGTCAGCACCATCCACAAGGCAAAAGGCCATGAGTTCGACCATGTACTGATGCTCATTACCCATCCCGAACATCCTACTGATGACATACTGCGCCGATACTATGTGGGTATGACCCGTGCCAAGCGTACACTAACCATCCACACCAACGGCAATCTCTTCGACAGTCTGAAAAGTGCCCAGCATCTCTATGATGCCCAAGCCTACGATGAGCCCAACGAAATAGTGCTTCAGCTCTCACACAAGGATGTAAACCTGGGCTTCTCCAAGCCTCACAAGGACGCTATTCTTTCCTTGAGAAGCGGTATGCCGCTAACCTATCACGACCATTGCCTCTGTCTCCCATCAACAGGCAGAGACATAGCCCAGCTCTCCATCAAGATGAAAGAGAAACTAGGCAAATGGGAGTTGAAAGGCTACAAGGTAACCGCTGCCCGAATCCGCTTCATCGTGGCATGGAAGTCAAAGGATGCACCGAGGGATGAGAAGGAATCCGCCATCGTGCTCGCAGATTTGGTGATGAAAAAATAAGGTAAATTCATTAAAAATCTATCACCAAACGCTATTTATCCTTTCTTTTTATACACAAAAGTGTAATTCTTAAGCCGCACTCTTGAGAAATACACTTTTGTGTCAAAGGCTTTTTCCTATAAAGCTATACTTTTGCAGCAGAAAAATAAAAGAATCAAGCAAAACTGTAGCAATATGAAGGAAAAAGTAATTTTTACCACAGCGTTGTGCCTCTCGGCTATGACTCCGATGATGGCGCAGAATATCACCGGCAAGGTGATGAATACCAAGGGAGAACCTTTGGCGTTTGCCAATGTAGTATTATTGAATAGAACAGACTCGGCTTTCATCAAGGGCGCAGTGAGTGGAGAGGATGGCAGCTTTGCCATCGACTCTTCCTGCAACGGCGGAATCATCAAGGTGACATCCGTAGGTTATAAGACAATCTGCAAGGATTGCGAGGGCGAGAACATAGGCATTATCAAGATGGAAGAAGACAGCAAGATGCTCGGCGAAGTTGTCGTGAAGTCATCCCTGCCTAAGACTATCCTGAAGAATGGCGGAATGACGACAACCATTGTCGGATCCGTACTTGAGAAGGCAGGAACCATGGAGAACCTGCTCGACCGTATCCCTAACGTGTCTGCCCAGAATGGCAGCATCAAGGTATTCGGTCGCGGTGAGCCTGTTATCTATATCAATGGACGACAGATGAGAGACAAGAGTGAGCTGGACCATTTGCATTCTGATAACATTAAGTCGGTGGAAGTCATCACTAACCCTGGTGCTCGTTATGCAGCCAGCACCAAGGCGGTCATCCGTATCACAACGAAGAAGATACAGGGCGAAGGATTCGGATTCGATGCGAAGACTACTGGTGAATATGATGAGAAGAAAAACTTCGGTGGATTTGGCCAATTGAATATGAACTATCGCAAGAATGGATTAGAACTGGGCGCATACGCTTTTGGAGCAAGACAATACCAGCCAGACAATAAAGACTTTCAGCAGAAGACTTATCTTGACAAAACTTGGAACCAGGAAAGTGAGATAAGACAAGTAGGTATTATCGAAGCCATGAACTTTCGCCTGGATGCCAGCTACCAGTTGGATGCCAACAACTCTATAGGTGCCAACTTTGGTTTTCTTAGAAATCCTAAGCAAACATGGAACGGCGATATGAGTTCTTCTATATTGCAAGACGAAGAATTGTCTGAAAATTCTGATAGTCATGCTGATTTCTTTTGGCAGAAGAATAATCTTTCAAGCAATATTTACTATGTAGGAAAGATTGGTAAGCTCAGCATCGATTTCAATACAGATTGGCTATGGTCGAAGGAATACCAGAACGATGTTACCAAAGAGCAATACCAGGAAGTGGGGATGAATGCACAAAGCCAAACGGCTCATAGCTTGACTAACAAGGACTATCATCTGCTCGCTTCCAAACTGGTGCTTTCTTACCCATTATTAGGAGGTAATTTGTCTTTGGGTGGTGAATATTCCAATACCCATCGTAGCTCAAAGTATCAAGTGGTGCCAACTAACTTGGTAGCGGATGACGACAGCCGTATTACAGAAAGTATGACATCTTCATTCTTGACCTATTCAAAAGATTTCGGTAATCTGAGTTTGGAGGCAGGTATGAGATACGAGTACATCGACTTCAATTACTATGAATATGGCAAGTATGTGCCTGGGCAAAGCAAGTCGTATGGCAATTGGTTCCCATCGCTCAGCTTATCGATGCCTGTGGGCAAGGTACAGATGCAGCTGAGCTATGCAGCCGACATAAATCGTCCTTCCTATCATAATTTGCGCAGCGGCATTCAGTATGATAACCGATACACGTATGAAACGGGAAATCCATTTCTGGTATCTCAGATAAGCAGAAATCTCAACTACGAGTTGGCTTACAAATGGTTGACATTCGACATGACCTACAGTCATACTTCACATCCAATTATGCCAACAGTGGAGACTTATAAGGATAATCCTGCAATAGGCTTGATGAAGCCAGTAAATGGGAATTCGTATAATGACGTAGCTGCATCCATCAACTTGCGCCCTTCGTTTGGCATCTGGTATCCTTCGTTTACCGCATCCGTTGACAAGCAATGGTTTGATATGGAGACGCACGATGGGAAATCGCTCAACAAGCCAATGGCTTCATTCCGTTTTGACAATACGCTCAACACCAAATTAGGAATGTTTACGTTGATGATGTCATATATCACGAAAGGCCATGAAGAGAATCAGTATCTGTACAAGCCAATGTTTTGCACGAATGTTTCCGCATATAAGGCTTTCTTGAAAGACCATTTGTCGTTTCAGCTCTTCATCTATGATTTGTTCGGGACAAACGATAGCCACATGATTGCTCATTTTGGCAAAATGAAGGAAATGGTGTATGATGGACTGTCAACAAGCAAAGTTTCGCTTACTGTACGATATAAGTTCAACACTGCAAGAAGTAAATATAAGGGTACAGGTGCAGGAGAAAGCCAGAAGAACAGAATGTAATCTGTCTATCTGCTGAATCCGGTAATGGTGTAATGACAATAAATCTCTCTATAAATGAACAACCCAATAAAATTGTTGATTAGTGGCGCAGACATGGGAGGCTTGATAGCCTCCTGTGCTTTGCACCAAGACTTCCATGAAAGCTCTCGGCATACAGATGGATTTCAAATCTATCGCATAGAAAAGGATACGCTGACGATGGAAGATGTGGATGCATGCGACTTGTCGGGCATCCGGTATGCGGTGAATGCAAGCTTGCATGACAACGAAGCCTCTTTCGCTTTCGATGAGAAATGTAAGGAGCAGGGCATCACCGTTATCCATGCCGTCAATCTTGGCAAGGCTGCCTTTCTCGCTGTAGAGAAACCGAAAGGCTATCCATTCAGCGAAGTAGTGAAAAAAGGAACGGATGATTTCCGTTGCTCACTGGGCAAGTATATCTCGCAGTACGGTATGTTCTGGCAGATGCCCGTGCCTTGGATAGATGAAGCCATCAGGCATTATTCCAATGAGTCTTTCCCGCAACTGGCCATCGGGACATACATTGCCGCCGGCTATTGTGCCAACATCCTCGTAAACCTTGCGGAAGGCAAGGAGGTGAAATACTTCCCCAAGTTCTATCTCTCGCCATTGTTGGAAGAGATATGATTGCGATTATATCATCTGATAGTTTGTGGCATGAAACAGTGCCTCGGCAATGTTCTTCACGCCTATCTTGGCGAAAAGGTTGCGCTTGCAAGCCTTTATCGTATCCACCGACTTGCATAGTCGGTCGGCAATATCATTCATCGTGTAACCTTGGGCAGACAATCTCAAAACCTCTCTCTCTGTCTCGCTCAAGGCTATGCCTTCTTTCTTTTCCCACTTGTGGCGCAATGTGGAATATTCAAAATAGCTACGCTCACCATTCTTCTGCATGATGATATGTCCCGGTTCATCGGTTGCTGCCAATGATACGGTGCAGAGGGCAAGCCAGATTCTTCCATCATCAGAAAGAAGTATCGGAGTGAGGTGATGATGAATCAATCGGCTATGTCTGCCATTGGTAAGATGAAAGTCGTACGAGATGGTATAGTCTAGGCGGTCGCCTACGGGCAATTCATTGAAAAGATCAAAACCTTTCTTGTTCACTTCGAGCAGCATCTGCAGGTCGGCATCCGGAACATGGTCGATATACATCTGATAGCCAGCCTCCATCAATTGCTCGGGTTCCAATCCGCAGAGATAAGCGAGGTTATCTGATGCATAGATGAAGTCCTGATGAAAATAGTCGATGATATAGACACACTGGTAGGTGCTGCGGGCAAAGGCTTTTGCCGCATTCACCAATAATTCAATCTTATCGTAATCTTCTCTGTTGATATGATTCACCTCATTGGAATGGAGGAAGAAATCGTCTTTTTCTTTATTCATAAGCTATTCTGAATATTACTCTTTCTATCTGTTCTCCGATTCAGCAAGCCATCGGATCTCTTTTTAAATACGCTATTCGGATACAAAAATACATATTTTTATTTGATTTCAACTCTATCGTATTGTTTATTTACAGATAATTAACCGTAAAAGACGCTTAATCATTACTTACTGCACAACAACTGTTTTACGCTCGCACAACACGTGTTGTGCAAGCGCATAACAGCTGATATGCAAGCGCACAACAGCTGTTGTGCGACTGACGGAAGTGACTTTCCCAGCAACATATACTTACTGTTCCAACAACTTATCCTACTTCTTCCGACAACTTATAAAGGCTTCTTACGATGCTTATTCCTATTGATAAGCAATTCTCACCCACATCAATAGCACCGCTCATTCGTATCAATCAAACCGCTCATCCATATTAGTGTCATTTTTATTTGGTAGTTTAAGAATAAAAGATTACCTTTGTATCGCTAAACAGAAAGAAGAATACGATGGCTATTAAATATGAAATCCATTATCTTCCCAATGCAGGAGGAAATGAAGAGACTCGCCGATTCGCCCATATCTTTGAGCAAACAGCAATGACAGACAAGGAGATGATCAGCCGAATCGCCAGACATAGCTGTCTGGGAGAAGGAGAAGTTTCGTCCGTACTCATGAAACTACGTGATATCATAGAAGAAGACCTGCAGGATGGAAGACGTATCAACATTCCGGAAATAGGTTATCTCTCGCTCTCGGTAGATCTGGATATGGATGACCTGAAACCCGACAATAAAGTGAGAGCTGAATATGTAAGCGTAAGAGGCATCAAGTTTCGCCCCAATGCAGACCTGCTGAAACAGGTGAAATATAATACCCATTTCGAGAAATCACAATATACTTCCCGCTCCTACCCTTTCTCTGAAGATGCATTGAAGGAGAAAATAAGAGAGTATCTGAAGCATAACCGTTCCATTAACAGAAAAGTACTGGAAGCGGAATTTCATATCCGTAAACAGACAGCACTCAACTGGCTGAAGAAACTGGAAAAATCCGGATTTCTGATAAAAGAAGGTTCCCGGAATGCGCCGGTTTATTTCCTGGCTGAAGAATAGGAACCCATCGGATGATAGGTCTCATCATGATAGAACTCTCTAGATGACTGCAAGCCATAGCCTCCGCGACCATCTAGGCTTCATTACATTAAATCTACACCCTAAAGATAAAGTAATATGCCAAATAAAGAAGAAAAGAGAATAACTGAGCAGAGCTCGCTCTACGAACATCTGGAAAAGATGAGCGTGGATGAACTCACCGCTCATATCAATGCAGAAAACAAGAAGGTGGCTCTGGCAATAGAACAAGCATTGCCTGCCATTAACCAACTGATTTCCGCCATCGAAGGGCAGCTGAAGAAGGGTGGTAGACTCTTCTATGCCGGTTGCGGAACGGGCGGAAGACTGGCTACGCTCGATACCATCGAAGTGCAGAACACCTATGGCATCGACGGTTCGCAGATACAAGCCATATTCCCCGGAGGCATCGGCTGCCTTACACAAACCAGGGAATCAAGAGAAGACGACCTGGAGAATGGCTGGCACCAGCTCTGCGATAAACATATCTCAAAGCATGATTTCGTGCTGGGCTTCTCTGCAAGCGGCACAACCCCCTTCGTGCTCGCCATCCTGAAACATTGCAAGGAGGCAGGCATTCCTACGGGATGCATCGTCAACAATCCCCACGCTCCCATCGCCCAGGCTGCCGATTATTCTGTAGAGGTAATCACGGGGCCGGAATTCGTGACGGGAAGTACCCGCATGAAAGCAGGATCATCGCAGAAGATGATTCTGGACATGATCAGCACTTCTCTTCAGATAAGACAAGGACGGGTGGAAGGCAACAAGATGGTGAACGCCAAGCTTATCAATCATAAACTCATCGACCGCGCCTGCCGTATCTTCATGGAACGCAATCCGGAATATACGGATTACGAGAAAGTGAAGCAACTGATACTGAAATCAGGAAGCGTAAAGAAGGCGGAAGACTTGCTGAAGAGTAAAAGCGATTTAGATGTTTAGATAAATTTAGACAAAACTTCACCTTATATAAATAGAACTATCAAGATTTCACCTTATATAATAGGACTATATGGCAAAGAAAGCAATTGTAATGGGTGCCACATCGGGCATCGGAATGGAAGTGGCAAAACTGCTTGCTGCAAAAGGATGGCAGGTCGGAATTGCCGGAAGAAGAATTGAAAGATTGCAGGCTCTGATTTCGCAGGGCGGCATTACCTGCTACCAGCAAATAGACGTGACTTCTCCCAATGCTCCTGCCCAACTTCTCGAACTCATCGATAAGTTGGGAGGCATGGACCTCTACTTCCATAGTTCCGGCATTGGCTGGCAGAACAACTCGCTGGATATAGAAAAGGAAATGAAGACCTTGGAAACCAACGGCTTGGGATTCACAAGAATGGTGGATACGGCATTCAACTGGTTTGCTACTCATCATCAGAACAATTCAAAAGCCCGCATTGCCTGCATCACTTCCATCGCCGGAACCAAAGGTCTCGGTGCTGCCCCTGCCTACTCTGCCACCAAGCGATTCCAGAACCATTATCTGGAATGCCTGTCGCAGCAGGCACGGATGCGTCATCTCCCTATCGCCATTACAGATATCCGACCAGGTTTCGTAAAGACCGACCTTATCGCAGGCAGCAGCTATCCGCTGCAGCTCAAATCGGAAGACGTGGCGAAGCATATCGTAAGTGCCATTGAAAACGGAAAGGAAGTGAAGGTGATAGACTGGAGATATGACATCCTCGTCTTCCTCTGGCGACTCATTCCTAGATGGTTATGGACGAGATTGAGGATTACAACATAACATCTTTATTCCTTTCTGATGACAATCGTCTTGAACCAGTCTTTCAATACTCCAGCATATTGATCCTGCGAATCAGACAGCAGTATGACAACCTGGGAACCATCTTCCAGCATAGGACCAAGACACATACCTTCGTAATTGGCAAAGGAACGCTTGGAAAGTGACAAGCCGGTTTTCCATTCCGCGAGCAATCTCTTCTTCAAGAAAGGAGTATCTGATGAAAACTTCTCTTTCAAAGCAAACTCCTCAGAATTCAAAGGATTGATCAGATAGAGCTTGCACTTGCAGAAAGCCCCAATCTTAATCTTCGGGATAAAGGCCTCACGCTCCAGAACCAGAAGCTGACCATCGGGCAAGACACAAAGCTCACTCACCCCCATCACATAGATATCTGCTTTCTTATGGGTAGAAGGTTGATCCATCTGATAGGCATAGGCTGTCATGTAACGAGAGGCTTTCTTGCTACTCTCTTGCTCGCTACAGTCTTCCTTGCCATTATTTTCCTTGTTACGATTTTCCTTTATCTTTCCCCAATCATACCTCATCAAACGAAGCTGGTTGTTCAATCCGTTTTGAGGAGTAGCAGGCTGTCCGTCTTTGCGGAGCGTGCTCTCAGGAATCGTCCAGAGATACTGACGGACGGAATCAAAAGCCAGAGACTCAAAATTATAATTTGGATAAAAATCAGCAGAAGGCCATCTGCTCTCCCAAAGGTTCTGCGGATAGCTAATCTTGGGAGCATTAGCCGAAATAGGCAGAACAGGATACTCCTTTAAACGGCAATATCCTTCGCTTGTTATCACCAAGGTAGAATCAGAAGCCTTCACGATGGCTTCGTGGTCAAAGCCTTTCTCCTGCTCCTGCCAAAACTTTCCGTCGTTCAGCGTTCCATCTGTTCTCTCGGTAAACCCAAGGTTCTCTACCTGTTCCAATTCGCCGGTCTTGGGATTCACCTGAATCCGGAAGTTGAAGTACAGGGCACTATCCGACTTGTCGCTTACCACCGCATAGATATCATCATGCAGATGAGCAATGCCACTGTAGTTGCCCGCAGCCACGGTTTTCGGAAAAGCTTTCTGAGAATTCTCTCTCACTACTTTCCAATCCTGTGCTCCAGCCAACAGACTGAATGCCAGGAAGATGGACAGAATATTACAACGCAGCATAAGTCAATACAAATTCCATGGTTAACTCGAAATCTACATGCGCCATCTTTCCGCTCTTGAGATTCTCCACATCACACGACCAATCTGCCATCGTATCAAACGGCTTCACCCGCATATCCTCAAACATCAGGTTTTCTTCAGAGAATAACTTGAAGACCGTTTCCTTGGCACACCAATGCACCAGCTTGGCATCCAGATCTTCCGCCTTCTCATCCTTGCGCAGGAATTTGGATGCGATGCGCTCTACCCTATCACTGAAGTATTCGATATCCACCGCCACTTCCTGATTTTTGGAAAGGATAAGCGCAGCATAACCCTTGGTATGCGAAACGCTGATATGATAACCACGGAACAATGGCTTGCCAGCCTCGTTGTGGGTAATGTCACCTGCATGAGAAAGCAAGCCTTTGGAAGCCCCGTTCGTCTTGAGCATCTCATACATTAATGCACGAATGGCAAGAAACTCCAGTTTCCTGCCATCGTTCTTATATTTCTCTTCCAACTGAGAGCGGTAAGCCTGCAGATGAGGATACTGCTCGAACAACTGTTCTACAGTTTCATCCATCTGCCATAAACCAAGACTCACTCCCGGATAAACTTCTCGTATATTGACAACTGCCATATTTTTTATATTCTGATATTGATGAATACTGATGATTACTTAGAAGAATCCTCCACGTTATCTTTCAAAGGATGTACCGTCACCTTAATCTTGCTGATGCGACGCTCCTCTATCTGCATAACCTCGAAAGTATAGTTCTTATAATCTATCTTCTCGTGCATACTTGGGAAATCGCCTTTGATTTCCAAGAGCAGACCAGCCAGAGAATCAGCATCACCCTCAACCTCCTCGAACTCTTCGTCATCTACATTCAGGATTTTACAGAAATCAGAAAGAAGCGTTTTACCTTCAAAAACAAAGGTGTTGTAATTTAATTTCGAGTAGAACTTCTCCTCCTCATCGTATTCATCATTGATCTCACCTACAATTTCCTCCAGAATATCTTCGAGAGTAACAATACCCGATGTTCCTCCGAACTCATCTACCACAATGGCGATATGAACCTTGTTGTCCTGGAAATCGCGAAGCAGATCATCTATCTTCTTGGTTTCAGGAACAAAGTAAGGAGGACGAATCAGGCTCTGCCAACGGAAGTTGGAAGACTTCGTAAGATGAGGCAATAAGTCCTTGATATACAGTACACCACGAATATTATCTGTATTATCCTGATAAACAGGAATACGACTGTAATTATTCTCTTCAATGCACTTTAATACTTCTGGATAAGAACTACGGATATCCAGGTCAACAATATTCTGTCGGCTGGTCATCACCTCCTTGGCTGTTTCATCGCCAAAGCGGATGATACCCTTCAGCATGCTCTGCTCGTCCTTGATATCATTCTTATCTGTCAGTTCCAGAGCTTGTTCCAAGTCATCAACACTCAGCACATGATTTTCCTTCTGTATAATCTTTTCTGCAAGAATTCCACTTTTCAGCAAGATCGTTTCTAAAGGCCAAAACAACTTTCTGGCAAACAGAATTCCCCCTACGCACCGGCGACAGAACTTCAGAGGATCCTGGCGGGCATACACTTTCGGCATAATCTCACCAAAAAGCAAAAGCAAGAAAGTAAGAATAACCGTAATAATCAGGAACTGAAGCCAATAAGCTTTAGGACCAAACTCTACGATTCCTGCGAATACATAATTAAGGAGCATGATGATTGTGACATTCACAAAATTATTGGTTATCAAAATGGTAGCCAACGTACGTTCAGAATCATCACGCAACATCTGTATTTTCTTATCGGCATCAGTCTTTTCATCCTCAAGTTCCGCAACATCAGTTGGTGATAAACTGAAAAAAGCAATTTCGGAACCACTGGCAAAAGCAGACATGCCTAACAATATAGCTGCAAGTACAGCAGCTACAATAACCCCGGCGGAAGGCTGCATCAGCATCACATCACCGAAGGCATCAGTTATGGTGGATATATCCAATTTCTGAGCTAAAAATTAATAATTATTGTTCTTTAGTAGCAGGGCGAGTACTCAACATCTCCATATTATCTACATAGATTTCTGTAATATATTGTCTTCTACCCTGCTTGTCATCATAGGAGCGGTAGCGGATTCTTCCTTCCACATAAAGGCGGTCACCCTTATGCACATACTTCTCTACTACCTTTGCAAGCCCACGATAAAAAACAAGATTGTGCCAATCTGTATGGTCTGGCACTTGGGTACCATTAGGCAAAGTATATCCTTTCTCTGTAGTTGCGAGAGAGACCTGAGCTACTGCCTGATCTGCTTCGAAATAATGAATGTCAGGATCTTTACCTACATTACCAATTAGCATAACCTTGTTCATGACACGAATCTTTTAAATTTCTGAATATTTTATTTCCACATTCCCAGATAGCGGAAATGGAAATTCTTACCTTTTGCAGATGGGAACTGGCTGCGTGAATCTACACAATCGCGCAGATAATCTACGATGCGATTGTAACAATCCAAACCTGATTCAGCTTTAACATCCGCAACGAAATGAGTATCACGGTACTCAAACTTTCCTGTAGCCGGTACCATCACAACACGCTTGAAATCAAGTGATCCTTCATACCAGCCTGGAGCCTCTTGAGCCAAACTGGCAACAACAGGATTCTCCATTCTCTCTGCAGGAGTAGGAGTACGCAATGCTTTCTTATCCTTAAAATCCTGCATAGTTTGCGCCGTAGTCTTTATCACAATAAAATAAACACGTGGGCGTACCTTATATCTTTTTGGATACGTCAAATCGCTAGCGGCATATTCACGAACATCTGCCTCTAGCTCCGCATCCATCTCAATCTCAGGAATACTCTTTAAAAAACCAATAGCATCATCAACACTAGTAACTAATGTCTCCTGATCAAAATATCTTAAATATAAATTCATAAATGAGTATGTTTCTCGAGTTCAAAAAAAAGAGCGGAAAACGGGACTCGGACCCGCGACCCCAACCTTGGCAAGGTTGTGCTCTACCAACTGAGCTATTTCCGCTTGTAAGATAACAATACCAGTGAAGAGGAGGAGACTCGAACTCCCACGACACAATTGTCACTACCCCCTCAAAGTAGCGCGTCTACCAATTCCGCCACCTCTCCAACACTAAGCTAATTTAAACATTGTGCCCAAGACAGGACTCGAACCTGCACGTTGTGAAACACACGCACCTGAAACGTGCGCGTCTACCAATTCCGCCACTTGGGCCCTAAACTTCAACCTATCTTGGTTTAATACAAAAATGATCGAGCGGAAAACGGGACTCGGACCCGCGACCCCAACCTTGGCAAGGTTGTGCTCTACCAACTGAGCTATTTCCGCTTGTAAGATAACAATACCAGTGAAGAGGAGGAGACTCGAACTCCCACGACACAATTGTCACTACCCCCTCAAAGTAGCGCGTCTACCAATTCCGCCACCTCTCCAAGTATATTGCCATCAATTATCTAACCAAGATAAAACTTGATGTTGTTTTCAAAAAAATGAGCGGAAAACGGGACTCGGACCCGCGACCCCAACCTTGGCAAGGTTGTGCTCTACCAACTGAGCTATTTCCGCAGTTTTTCCTATTACTTAGGAGCGTTCCTCTGAATGCGAGTGCAAAGGTACTACTTTTTTCTGAATTACCAAACTTTTCTTCGATTTTTTTGAAAAAAAATGTGCATTTTGCCCTTTTTAGTGAGCAAAACACACATTTTAAGCCTTATTTTGCCGATTTTTAAACTCATCCGGCAGAAAAATCGGGAAAATGGAAATTATACTAATCCATCCTACTGCGATAATCTTCGTAGCTGAAATCTCTTAGAATTTCCAATTTTCCATCTAAATGTACGATACCTATTGATGGATGAGTGATTCCATTAAAGGTATTTGTCTTTACCGTAGTGTAATGCAGCATATCTTCGAAAATAACATTCTCGCCTATTTGCAATTCATGGTCAAATTTCCAGAAGCCCATAAAATCTCCACTCAGACAACTGTTGCCACCTATTCTATATATATGTGCGCCCTCAGGAGCCTTCGTCGGATCATCAACCTCCAGGGTTTCTGCATTTCTGACAGCTGGCATATACGGCATCTCCAGACAGTCGGGCATATGACAGGTAAAACTGGCATTTATGATAGCTGTCCTGATACCTTTATCTTCAACCACATCTACTACTTGAGTTACAAGCGGCCCGGTCTGCCACCCAAAGGCACTACCAGGTTCCATGATAATTTTAAGATGAGGATAACGCTGATGAAATCCCTTTATTATATTAATAAGGTGTTCCACATCATAATCCTTCCTGGTCATCAGATGACCTCCACCGAAATTGATCCATTTCAGCTGCGGAAACCAAGGAGAGAATTTCTCTTCGATATGAGCTAACGTACGTTCAAAGACATCCGCCCCACTCTCGCAGTGACAATGACAATGGAATCCTTCTATATCTGAAGGCAAAGTTTGAGGCAATTTATCTGCCGATACACCGAACCGGGTTCCAGGTGCACACGGATTATACAGCAATGTTCCGACTTCAGAATATTCCGGATTTACTCTCAATCCCAGTCTGATGTCAGAATTTGCCCTACGAGCCCGTTCATGATATCGCTCATATTGCGTAAGCGAGTTGAAAGTAAGATGACTTGAGTATTGAGCTATCTCATCAATCTCATAATCGGTATAAGCCGGCGAAAAAGTATGCGCCTTACTGCCAAATTCATGATACGCTAGCTTTGCCTCGCTAAGAGAGCTGGCCGTGGTCGAAGAAATATACTCTCTGAAAATCGGAAATGTCTTCCAAAGAGCATAAGCCTTAAAAGCTAGAATAATTTCCATATCGGCACGCTCAGCCACACTTCTGATGAACGACAGATTGTGTCGCAAACGTTCTTCCTCTAAAACGTAAATTGGTCGATGAATCTCATTAAAATTCGCTAAATTTACTTGCATAACTTGATAAATATTAATTTTATGGTGCAAAGATAGCTTTTTATCCTGAATATAATTGCTAGTTTGCGTTTTTTTTAATACTTTTGCATCATAAAAATCATTTTGACGATGAAATTAGCAATAATGACCAAGTCCACATTCTTTGTGGAAGAAGATAAAATACTATCCTCGCTGTTCGACGAGGGCATGGACAACCTGCATCTTTTCAAGCCAGGTTCGTCACCAATGTATGCTGAGCGACTGCTCACGTTACTGCCTGAAGACTATCTTCGCAAGATTACTGTTCATGATCATTATTACCTCAAACAGGAGTATGATTTAGCAGGAATCCATATAGACGATCCGCTAGCACCGGTACCGGATGGATACAAAGGCAAGTTCAGTCGCACCTGCACAGATCTCTCGATGCTGAAAGAGATGAAGAAGAAATCAAACTATGTGTTTCTGAAAAACATCTTCGACTGTATTGAGTTTAAAGATGAAAAGTCTTCCTTCAATCTGCAGCAACTTGAGAATGCAGCCAAGGCAGGACTCATAGACAAGAAGGTATACGCCTTGGGAGGCATGAGTCTGGAAAATCTCAAGATTGCCAAGGAACTCGGATTTGGAGGAGTAGTAATCTGTGGAGATCTCTGGAACCGTTTCGACATTCACAACGAGCGCGATTTCAAAGAGCTGATTCTTCACTTCGAGAAATTGAGAAAGGCTATCAGCTAATACTGAGGTTCCCGAAAAAATATTCATCCCCCTACATGAAAACAGATAAAAATAACTATTAATACACATAAACACTAATAGAAATGAGTGACAAAAACTCTTTTTTGGTATTCTCTGGTACTAACTCGAGATACCTTGCAGAAAAAATCTGCGCTAGTTTAGGTTGCCCACTGGGTAATTTGGTTGTAACCAAGTTCTCTGATGGTGAATTTGGCGTATCTTTCGAGGAGTCTATCCGCGGACGCGATGTTTTCCTCGTACAGAGCACATTCCCTAATTCAGACAACTTGATGGAGTTGCTCCTGATGATTGACGCAGCAAAGCGTGCTTCTGCCCGCAATATTATTGCTGTTGTTCCTTACTTCGGATGGGCCCGTCAGGATCGCAAGGACAAACCACGTGTCAGCATCGGCGCTAAACTGGTAGCCGACTTGCTCAGCGTTGCCGGTATCGACCGTCTCATCACCATGGATCTCCATGCCGACCAGATTCAGGGCTTCTTTGATGTTCCTGTAGATCACCTCTATGCATCTGGCGTTATTTTGCCATACCTGCAGAGCTTACGCCTCAAGGATATGGTCATTGCTTCTCCAGACGTTGGTGGTTCTAAGCGTGCCAACACTTATGCTAAGTACTTCGGCTGCCCTCTCGTGCTCTGCAACAAGACCCGTGCCCGCGCCAATGTAGTAGCAAGCATGCAGATTATCGGTGATGTAAAAGACAAGAATGTTGTCATCATTGATGATATGGTCGATACAGCCGGTACTATCACGAAGGCTGCCGACATCATGAAGCAGGCTGGTGCAAAGACTGTTCGTGCATGTGCATCTCACTGCGTGATGAGTGGTCCTGCATCTGAGCGTGTTCAGGATTCAGCTCTTGAGGAGATAGTATTCACTGATTCCATCCCTTACACCAAGCGTTGCGCAAAGGTTAAGCAGATTTCTATTGCAGATATGTTTGCAGAAACCATTCGCCGTGTTGAGGATAACGAGAGTATCTCTTCCCAGTATCTGGTATAAGGAAATATCATCATACAAGTTTACAAGGAGTCTTTCTTTTTAAAAAGGAAGACTCCTTTTTTATGATTCCATTCTTCCCATGTTTCTAATCTACATTCACTTTTCACAATTCACAATTCACTTTTCACAATTCACTTTCCACAACTACAATAACACTGTTCATTGTTCGATTTCAAACAAAAAAATCCTGTATCCCAAAAAGAGATACAGGATTCATATATTTATAATGTGACAATGTCGCTATTATATTAGTTCAACCACTTCACGTAGCAGAAGTCCTGACGGTGTGGCAACTTATCATTCTTAGGATACATACGTACGCCTGTCTTGAATGAACCAGCATTGATTGGCTCAATCTCAGCCTCGAATGTAAAGTTGTTACCCTCGTGACCAACCATCTTGAATGGATAAACAGCATAAATCTGCTTGCCATCCTCTGGCTGCTCCTTCAATACAACAAGCTCCAAACCTACTGCATCGTTCAAGCCCTGCTCATCGATAACATACTGAACCTTGATCTTCTGACCAGTCTCAGCAGCCATCAGCATGCAGTCGTCCTTAGATACAACGTGGATACCATCCCAACGCTCTGCAACGCTCTCCTTCCAGAGTGCAATCTCCTTAGCAAGTGCATTGTCGTTAGCACTCAACTTCTTGAAGCGGGCAGCCTCCTTATTGTAGAACTTATCATAGTAGTCATCCAACTGGCGCTTCATTGTATAGTGAGGAGCGATAGTAGCAATAGAGTTCTTTACTACCTGGATCCACTCCTTGCTGAAGCCTTCCTTATTCTTGTTGTAATACATAGGGATGATGTCGTTCTCCAAGAGGTTGTAGATAGTAGCAGCATCAAGCTGATCCTGGTAACCCTGGTTCTGATATGTACGCTTCTCAGGAAGAGCCCAACCAGCACCCTCGCGGTAACCTTCTACCCACCAACCATCAAGTACAGAGAGGTTGACAACACCATTCATCTCAGCCTTCTCGCCAGATGTACCAGAAGCCTCCAATGGACGTGTAGGAGTATTCATCCAGATATCAACACCTGAAACCAGACGGCGAGCCAAAGTCATATCGTAATCCTCGAGGAAGATAATCTTGCCGAGGAACTCAGGACGCTGACTGATCTCGAAAATCTTCTTGATCAAGCCCTGACCTGCACCATCAGCTGGGTGAGCCTTACCTGAGAAGAAGAACAATACTGGGTGCTCAGGATCGTTAACAATCTTAGACAAGCGCTCCAAGTCGGTGAAGAGCAGGTGAGCACGCTTGTATGTAGCGAAACGACGGCAGAAACCAATCATCAAAGCGTTAGGGTTGATACGCTCGAGCAAAGATACTACACGAGCAGGATCACCCTGGTTCTTCAACCATGTCTGGGTGAACTTCTCACGGATATAAGCTACGAGCTTCTTCTTCAATATCATACGGGTATTCCAGATTTCTGCATCTGAAACATTGTAGATGGCATGCCAGATTTCCTCGTTGCTCTGGTCGTTCATGAAGTTCTTGTCGAAATATTTATCATAAAGCTTACGCCACTCTGTTGCAGTCCAAGTTGGGAAGTGAACACCATTGGTTACATAACCTACGTGGTTTTCCTCTGGGAAGTAGCCCTTCCAGATGTTAGAGAACATTTGCTGGCTTACCCAACCGTGAAGCTTACTTACACCGTTAACCTCCTGGCAAGTGTTGCATGCGAATGTAGAGAGACAGAAACGCTCGTTGTGATCATCTGCATTTTCACGACCCATACCGATGAACTCATCCCAAGAGATACCAAGACGCTGTGGATAGCCACCCATGTACTTGCCGAAGAGAGCCTCGTCAAAGTAGTCATGACCAGCTGGCACTGGAGTATGAACAGTATAGAGAGAAGAAGCGCGAACCAACTCGAGTGCCTGGTTGAAGTTCAAGCCATCCTCCTCGATATAGTCGCAGAGACGCTGCAAGTTGCAGAGAGCAGCATGCCCCTCGTTGCAGTGATAGATATCCTTCTTGATACCCATCTTCTTCAATGCGAGCATACCACCGATACCGAGCAGAATCTCCTGCTTCAAACGGTTCTCCCAGTCACCACCGTAGAGAGAGTGAGTGATAGGACGGTCGAACTCTGAGTTCATATCATTATCTGTATCCAGGAGATACAACTTGATACGACCTACATTCATCTGCCATACGTATGCATGTACCTGATAGTTTGTGTAAGGTACATCAACTACCAATGGGTTACCATTCTCATCATATACTCGCTCGATAGGGAGAGAGTTGAAGTTCTGAGCATCATAGTTAGCAATCTGCTGACCATCCATACTCAAAGACTGCTTGAAATAACCATATCTGTAGAGGAAACCAACAGCACACATATCCACGTTGCTGTCAGAAGCCTCCTTCAAGTAGTCACCAGCAAGCATACCAAGACCACCAGAGTAGATTTTAACCACCTGGTTAATACCATACTCCATGCAGAAGTAAGCAACTGAAGGGCGCTTAGCATTAGGCTTCACATCCATGTACTCACGGAACATCTTATAGACGTTCTTAACCTTAGCCATTGTCTCCTTGTCCTTAACAATAGCCTCCTTGCGGTCGTAGCTCAAACGCTCCAAGAGCAATACAGGGTTAGCATTGCACTTCTCGTACAAATCAGCATCGAGGCTCTTGAACAAGTCACGACCTTCATAATTCCATGCCCACCACATATTGTGAGCAATCTCATCCAAGCACTTCAACTCCTTAGGAAGGCTTGATTTAATGGTTGTCTCCTTCCATTGAGGAGCATTAGCATAGTCTGCCTTAATTTTCATTGTGTTTTATTTTTAAGATGTATATTTTCTATCTTGCAAACATAGCGATTCTTGCAGAATCCAAATATTTGTTTTATGGCTTACGCCATCAAGAGAGAGAGATTATTATTTCTTCATACGAACTTCAGCCTTGCGCAGGGCAAAATCATAAGCATCATAGTAATACTCGATAAAGTGTTTCCACAATGCTTTTTCTGAAAGAATCTCGGCATTTTTACGACACTTGTTCACCTGTGTCTTGGTGAATCCCGAGTACTTAGCTACGGTATCCTTGATAGCATCAGCTACCTCAGAATAATTATAGTCGGTACGCTTGATAACCTTCACACCATCCTCTATCTCACTGTAACTTCCCTTCTCTGAGTTAGCCCAAAGACCGAAACCAGCCAAATCGGTGGTGATACAAGGCACCTTGAACGCAACAGCCTCCAATGGAGTATATCCCCATGGCTCATAATAAGAAGGATAGATACAGAGGTCATTACCCAACACTACATCATAATAACTCTTGTTGATAATGCCATCATCGCCTGTCAAGTAGCAAGGTAAGAATATCAGTTTCACCTTGTCTTCCTTATTATTATGCATGTTGAAGTACTTCAGCATACCCAATACATTATCATGACTCATATTATGCAACCAATGGGTAATCTCCGGAACCTCCAATGGCGTATCAAACTTCTTACCGCTATTCAGACGCTCCAACAGATCCTGACGTGGATCTCCTATCCAACCAGGTACGTCAATGAATGCCAATACATTCTTCTTCAAATTGTTGTCACGAAGCAAGCGGTTCATAGCCTCAATATAAACATCGATACCCTTGTTGCGGAACTCGTAGCGTCCGCTGGTAGAAACGATGAGCGTATCATCATCCAAATCTGTACCCATCAAAGCATTGGCTACATCGAGCAAACGCTTTCTTGCCTCCTTACGTTTCTTTGTAAAGGTACTTGCTTTAGGTACAAAACTATTGTCAAATCCATTAGGCAAAACGAAATCTACCGGTTTATCGAGCAATTCCTTGCACTCGTTGGCAGTAATATCACTCACTGTTGTGAAACAATCAACATACTTAGCAGTCTGCTTTTCTATAGAATGCTTGCTTTGCATATTGAGTTCCTGCGCCATCTGATCACCATTATAGGCAAAAAGATAATCATAAAGAGGCTTATTATTACCGGCAATACTACGACCGATACTTGTAGCATGCGTGGTGAACACAGTAGCCACCTCAGGAAGATGCTTGTTCACATAGAGCACACCAAGTCCTGTCATCCATTCATTTCCATGATAGATAACTTTCTTGCCTTTTCCAACAACATGTTTGTAGAAACTCTCTACTACCAGAGCGGCAGCATAAGAGAACATCGATGCTTCGTCATAGTCACCATAAGCATGAAGACTATCAACCTGATAGTCCTGCCATAGTTGTCCATAGATTTGGTCTTTAACAGCATAGTAAGGATTGAAATCTACCAAAACAGCTACTGGCTCTCCCGGTATATTCCATCTACCTACTTTAACCTTTAAGCCCTCTTTCAGAGCTTCTGTTTTCCACTCCGCATAAAGCGTATCATCTTGAGAGAAATAAGGATTCACCTTGTCTCCCCAGCAATCAGGACCAATGAAGATTAGCTGATCCTTAAACCTTTCCGTAAGAGTCTTAGCTCGAGTTGAAAGAACAGTGTAGATACCACCAACTTTATTACACACTTCCCAACTAGACTCGAATATGTAATCTGGAAATAATCTTTTCTTTTCCATATATAATTATCAATAAACACCGCAAAGATAAATAAATATTTGCAAAAAAACGAATTAATCTTATTAAAATCCTATAAAAAATGCAGTTTTCTTGATTTAAATGAATAACTTTGTCGCAGTTAATTGAAAAAAGTGATGAAAAGAAAGATTTTAGCAACATTATTATGCCTAATTAGTATATCTAGTATGGCACAAACAGACAGCACCCTATTCAAGGGGAAGATTACAAACAAAGAGTATGATGTCTATATGAATATAGACTTCTACCATAAGAACCTCAAGGTTCCAGGACAGGAACTGTTCGGTGAAATGCCTGGATATTTCGGTGACAGACGTGATAGTCGCAAATGGCTGATTACAGATGCTGACATAGAAGGAAAGACCGCTCATCTATCCATTATCAATGATTACGGGAGCGAAGATCTTACTGCCGACCTCATAGCTTTGCCCGATGGTAGTTACGAGTTGCAGCAGAAAGAAGGAAGTAACCTGAAAATTGCCCGAAACCGGAAATGGGTAAAGATTCCTAAAAATCTGAAATTCACCAACAAGCAGTGACAAAACACTCAGAATATCGCAGAAATACCCTCGCTATTATGGTAAATAGTGAGGGGTTATTATATTATATAGCAAGGGTTATTATACTAAATAGCCAGTGTTATTGAACAAAAAAGCCTCAGAAATCTTTCGAAATCTGAGGCTCTTGATAAAAGGAGGCGGCTACCTACTCTCCCGCATTGCATTGCAGTACCATCGGCGCAAGTGAGCTTAACTTCTCTGTTCGGAATGGGAAGAGGTGGGACCTCACCGCAATAACCACCTGATAATGGGGTATGACGTATTTGCACACAAGCAAAACAAGATAATGAACTGAAAATACAGTTGAAACTATGAACTTTCATAAAGAAAGTGTTCGGGCAATTAGTAATGCTCGGCTTTGACATCGCTGTCTTTAC
>OGKU01000104.1_pt1 | contig 83401 bp, 73 predicted proteins | sample 1572611 | NCBI WGS metagenome assembly OGKU01 (sample SAMEA2581886, study PRJEB24529) | metagenome | biome: Human gut stool | place: China | collected 2011 | reverse complement strand
GATTTCCAGAAGATTTGCGTTCACGCTACGCATTACGATGCTGTAATTAATCATACTATGTTATGCTTTAAAGAGTTTATTAAATCACAATTTCCCAGATGCTTTTTCTTGGCCTTTTCAGAGTCTTCATTGATGACGGCGCCTGTCATCTTTTGCTCCCTGTCTCGGTCTTCATAGATGACCGCCTTTAGGTACAAGATAGCTTTCTTTCGATTGCTGGTGCAAAGGTACGAAAAAGCACTGTAGGAAGCAATACTTTTCCGGCAACTTGAATTCAGTTTTCCGGAATCTTGTGAAATGGAGCCTTTCGAGAGTAGGTGAGGGGAGTCATGGCAACGGGCTGCATCCGGTCATTAGTGACCGGTCATTATCGGTCATTAAGAAAAATCACTTCCGGTTATTTAGCCCCTATAATATATATTAAAAATATTTAATATATATTATAGCTCTCTTTTTCGCACCCCGAAAACCTTAATGACCGAAAATGACCGGGCATTAATGACCGCTAGATGAACTTGTGAGTTTTACCTGACATGTTTTTTGTGTGTGTCTGAATGTATTGGTTATTAGCGAGTTATGTGTATTTTGTTGTATTCCTACTCTAATATTTTATGTATAATGATTATCTACATATTAAGTCGCTTTAGTTAGTTGATATGTTGTTCGATTCTACATTTTTATCCTTGTTTTCTGTTGCATTTTGTCAAAAATACGTCATGTTATAGGCGGATTTAATGTCCGAGGAGGAGCATTTTTTACCCTTAGAAGAGGGGGTAAAATACCTTCCTAACCCACATATTTTGCATTTTATCTTCTAAAACGCAAAAAAAACTGCGGATTTTCGCATCATTTCCGTTACTATTTTCTGTAGTAAGGATATTATACATACATATATATAAACACTCCTTTTAATCGTTGTAGGAGATGATATAACGACATTTTAGTATCTTGTTTTTTTCTTTACAAAACAACAAAAAAGCCCTATAAAAGAACGCAAACTCACATCCACGTTATTTGGTATATTTGGGGCTCTTATCTCCAAATTTTGCAAGAAATCAGAGTAAATTGAGCCCCAAATATACCTTTCCTCATCGTTTTCAGTACCTATTTATATTATATATGGTACTTATTCTGGTAGTGGCGCTTGGATTTAACAGGGGCTCCATGGAAGGAACCGCTGCCCATACCGCTGCCACGAAGACTCTCATGGAAGCCTGAACCACCGCTGTATTCACCCCAGCGGGCTCTGATTCTATCCACATAATCTACCGTCTCCGTGCCTCGCATGTAACCGTATTTCACCACCGGGTCTGTGTAATAAGCCGGTTGAGAAAGGCGCAGAATATAATTGCGAATTACGCCCCAATTGTGCGGATTCTGACCATGTTTGCGAGCCAGCGCCATCGCATCTCTGATGTGGAAATAGCCACCATTATAAGAAGCAAGGGCGAAAAGCATGCGCTGGAACGGGTCGCCCACGTCAGAGAAATGCCCCTGCAGTTCCGCCATATATCTGGCTGCCGCAGCCACATTCGCCTCAGGTTCATGAATCATGCTCATCGGCAAACCCAGATGGGCAGCCGTGCCTGGCATAATCTGCATCAGTCCGCAAGCTCCAGCCCATGACTTCGCATTCGGGTCAAAACAGCTCTCCTGATAACATTGGGCAGCCATCAGACGCCAGTCCATGCGAGCCGTTCCGCTATAGCGCTGGAAGAGGTGGTCGTAGCGGGAAATAACACCCTTAGAACGGTTCAGGAATGGTGAATAAACGTGGCGGCGCACGCTGGCAGAAGAAAGCAGCCACGACTCTTCCTGCTTGACCTGAGCAATCAGCTTAGGCTTAAACCAGCCGTTCAGGGTGTCGGCAAGACTCTTGTTACCGTTCAGCACAGCCCATTGGGTTCGGGTACTGTCGGGCGTAACACCACAGAACAGCAGGTTGCCTCTGGTCTGTTTTCGGGGTAGGGGCACGGCAATCACATCACCTTCTCCCTTCTCCAGTTTGCGCACCATTTCAGCCGTATCCTTACATACTTCTACGCGTAACGACACGCCGATCTGCTGGGCAAACTTCTCGCAGAGCAGATAGTGCAGTCCCATTCCGTGGCTGTGGTAATCATAATAGGTAGTAGGGCCGTTAACGGTAAGCATAATGAGCTCTCCATTGGCCTGAATATCTTCGAGCGAAAGCCCCCTGCTGGTTGAAGCAGGTTTCTTTTCATCGCCATCAGCCCCATCAGAGTTGTCAGCATACTCCATTTCGCCTACGGGAGTTCCCCATGGCGTAAGCTCCTGCTGCGGTTTCTTGTCGGCACAGGCAGCGAGCAAAAATAGTGCATATAATGCGTATAAATATCCTTTATTCTTCATTTCAGCTGCAAAAGTACGAAATATTTTGCACATAAGTGAGAAATTATTTGTTTATTCTAATAAAAATATGTACTTTTGCAATGTTTTTCAAACAAAATATAGAAATATGTTACGAATAGCAGTACAAAGCAAGGGTCGTCTTTTCGACGACACCATGAATCTTTTAGCAGAGGCTGACATCAAAGTAAGCGCCTCTAAACGCACCCTTCTGGTGCAGTCAAGCAACTTTCCTCTCGAGGTTCTCTACCTTCGTGATGATGATATTCCTCAGAGCGTAGCCTCTGGTGTGGCAGATATCGGAATCGTGGGCGAGAACGAGTTTGTTGAGCGTGGAGAGAATGCGCAGATTATTGACCGTCTGGGTTTCAGCAAGTGCCGCCTGAGCCTCGCCATTCCTACGAAGATTGATTATCCGGGATTGCAATGGTTCAACGGCAAGAAGATTGCTACTTCTTACCCTAACATCCTGCGCAAGTTTATGAAGAAGAACAACATCAATGCCGACATCCATGTCATTACGGGTTCTGTAGAAATCAGTCCGGGCATCGGTTTGGCTGACGGTATTTTCGATATTGTAAGTTCAGGTTCTACTCTGGTCAGCAACAGTCTTGCTGAGGTTGAGGTGGTGATGAAGAGCGAGGCTCTGCTCATCGGCAACTGGAACATGGACGAGGAGAAGCATCAGATTCTGAACGAGATGCTGTTCCGCTTCGAGGCTGTACGTTCTGCACAGGACAAGAAGTACGTGATGATGAATGCTCCTAAGGCAAAGGTTCAGGAGATTACAGAAGTATTGCCAGGCATCAAGAGTCCTACGATTATCCCATTGGCTGATGAGGAATGGTGCTCTATCCACACTGTGCTCGACGAGAAGCGTTTCTGGGAAATCATAGGCAAGTTGAAGGAACTCGGTGCACAGGGCATCCTGGTAACACCAATCGAAAAGATGATATTATAATAATGTGTAGTGTTTAATGTGTAATGTTTATTTAGAGACATTATGCGTTAAAAACCAAACATTAAACATGAATAATTAAACATTAATAATAGGAATGAAGGTAATAAAGTATCCTGCAAAGGAGGAATGGAGCGAGATTGTAAAACGCCCACACCTGGATGTTTCGCAGCTGAATGCGACCGTACAAGGTGTACTCGACGATGTGAAAAACCATGGCGACGAAGCCGTGAAGCGTTACGAGGAGAAGTTTGATCATGCCCATCTCGATTCTTTGGCTGTGACTGAAGCTGAAATCGAAGAGGCAGAGAAAATGGTTTCTCAAAAACTGAAAGACGCTTTGCACCTCGCCCATCATAACATTGCCGAATTCCATCATAGCCAGAAGTTTGATGGTGTAAAGGTTGAAACTTGCCCTGGTGTAACCTGCTGGCAGAAGAGTGTGGCTATAGAGAAGGTGGGATTGTATATCCCGGGAGGTACTGCTCCTCTCTTTAGCACCGTTCTGATGCTGGCTACTCCTGCCAAGATTGCAGGATGTAAAGAAATAGTACTGTGTACTCCTCCTAATAAAGAGGGCAAGGTGAACCCGGCTATCCTCATGGCGGCAAAGATTGCGGGCGTAAGCAAGATCTTTAAGGCGGGTGGCGTTCAGGCTATCGGAGCCATGGCTTACGGTACAGAGAGCGTGCCTAAGGTTTATAAGATTTTCGGTCCGGGCAACCAGTTTGTCATGGCTGCCAAGCAGCAGGTTTCCCTGCACGATGTGGCTATAGACATGCCAGCCGGTCCGTCTGAAGTTTGTCTTATTGCCGACGAAACTGCCAACCCTGTGTTTGCTGCTGCCGACCTGTTGTCGCAGGCTGAACATGGTTTCGATTCTCAGGTTTTCTTCATTACTACATCTGAAAAGGTGTTGGATGATGTAAAGAATGAAGTTGAAGCACAACTTGAGCGTTTACCACGTAAGGAGATGGCACAAACCTCGTTAGACAACTCTAAGTTTATCCTCGTAAAGACCGATGAGGAGGCAATCGACCTCTGCAATACTTATGCGCCGGAGCATCTGATTATCGCCACAGCCGATTACGAGCAGCTGGCAGAAAAAGTTGTGAATGCAGGTAGTGTATTCCTCGGAAACTATGCGTGCGAAAGTGCAGGCGACTATGCAAGCGGTACGAACCATACCTTGCCAACCCATGGTTATGCTTTGGCTTACAACGGAGTGAACCTGGACAGTTATAATCGCAAAATTACCTTCCAGCATCTTACAGAAGAAGGTATTCGTAACATTGGAAATGCTGTAGTGACCATGGCGGAAAATGAGCAATTGGAAGCTCATGCCAATGCGATGAGACTGAGAGTGAACAGTTTGAAACAATAGGGTAAAAAAGGAAGTTGTAAAAATACTTCTTAATGGCTTTTGAAAGTAAAATGAAAGAATTGAAAGATTTGTGCCGAGAGAACATCTGGAATCTGGCACCTTACAGTTGCGCCCGTACGGAGTTTGCAGGCAGAAATGCCCGCGTCTTCCTCGACGCCAACGAAAATCCATATAATGACCCTTACAATCGCTATCCTGATCCGCTGCAGGTTGAACTGAAGAAACAGATCAGCAAGATTAAGGGTGTGGCTGAAGAGAAAATCTTCCTGGGCAATGGTTCCGACGAGGCCATCGATTTGGTTTACCGTGTATTCTGCCGCCCGGGTAAGGATAATGTAGTGGCGATTGCGCCTACTTACGGAATGTATGAAGTTTGTGCAGACATCAACGATGTGGAGTATCGTTCTGTATTGCTTGATGAAAATTATCAGATTTCTGCCGGAAAACTGCTGGCAGCCTGCGATGAGCAGACAAAGGTTATCTGGTTCTGCAGTCCGAACAATCCTACGGGTAATCACATTAACCGCGAGGCAATCGTAGAGGTGTTGCAGAAATTCCAGGGTATTGTCATCATCGACGAAGCCTACAGCGATTTCTCTTCGGAGCGCACATTCCGCAGCGTACTCGACAGATTTCCTAACATGATTGTGCTCAACACCATGAGTAAGGCATGGGGCTGTGCAGCCCTCCGTTTGGGAATGGCTTTTGCGAGCAAGGAGATTGTTGACCTATTTAATAAGGTGAAATATCCTTATAACGTCAATCTGCTTACTCAGGAGCATGTGCTGGAAGTGATGAAGAATCCGCTGAAGGTTGACGAATGGGTGAAGAACATCCTGCAGGAGCGTTCTAAGGTAATGGCTGCATTCCTGGATCTGCCTATCTGCGAGAAGGTTTATCCTACTGATGCAAACTTCTTCCTGGCTAAAATGACCGACGCCAATGCCATCTATAATTATCTGGTGGCACAAGGCATTATCGTAAGAAACCGCAACAAGGTTCAGTTGTGTGGCAACTGTCTGAGAATTACGATAGGAAACAAGAGCGAGAATGCTGAATTACTCGGTGCTTTGAGACAGTACTAAATTATTTTGGAAAAGTTCAGTATATAATATGAAAGAGGGTGAGTCATAAATATATGATTCACCCTCTTTTTAGCATTTATCTTCTTCTGCCTCTACCTTCATTTCTTCCTTCATTTCTTCCTTGATTTCCACGACCTTGATTTCCACGGCCGCCGCGTTCGTTCTTATCCCCGCTGTTGTAGCGGTTCTTGCGACTGTGGTTGTCGTTGTCGAAATTAGGGTTGAAGCTCTTTTTCTTCTTGTTCTTGAAGAAGCCGGCACCTCCGCTTAATGGGCGGCCTTCGTTCAGATATTTATCTTCATCATAGCAGCCTACATTTCCGAAACCCTTTGGTGCATAGCGGTCAGACGCATTTCTGCCAGTTCCACGCTTGCCTTTAGCACCTTTTCCTACACCAGGATTATCGTATGTAGAACCTATCGCCTTATCGTCATAATGCGTCTTCTTACCCTTGAAACTGCCACCCATGCTCTTCCTGTCGTAGAGTTTGTCGATGAGGTCGGCTCTGCCTATCCGGCGAAGTTCACTCTCGATGGCGCGGCGCTCTTCAGGCTTGTACCAGAAGAAGAACATGCGCTGGGCAAGCTTCTCTTTCTGAGTCTTGGCGCTGAAGACCGGCTCCAGGGTGTAAGGATCGTATCCCGTGTACCAGGTCTCGGTAGAAATGGTCATAGGAGTAGGGGTGAAATCCTGCACCTGCTCCAGATGGAAATCCAGTCCCTTCGTAATGACGGCAAGTTCGGCCATGTCTTCTTCATGACAGCCCGGATGCGAACTGATGAAGTAAGGAATGATCTGCTGGTTAAGACCTTCTTCCTTATTAATCTTGTCGAAGATGCGCTTGAACTCGTAGAAGAGGTCGAACGATGGCTTGCGCATGAACTTCAAGACTTCCGGACTCGTATGTTCGGGAGCCACCTTCAGTCGGCCGCTCACATGCTTGGTAATCAGTTCGCGCGTGTATTCTCTAGCCGCCTGATTCACCTTTTCGTCCTTGCTCTTATGCAGCAGAAGGTCGTAACGCACACCACTACCAATGAAACTCTTCTTGATTCCCGGCAAAGCATCTACAGCATGATAAATCTCCAGAAGCTTGCTGTGGTCGGTATTGAGGTTCGGACAAATCTGAGGGTTTACACACGACGGGCGCTTGCACACTTCGCAGGCTTTCTGATTCTTGCCGTGCATTCCGTACATGTTGGCAGAAGGACCGCCCAAATCGCTCAGATAGCCCTTGAAATCAGGCATCTGGATGATTTTCTTCACCTCCTTCAGAATGCTCTCCTTGCTGCGGCAAACCACGAATTTACCCTGATGGGCAGAAATGGTGCAGAAAGAACAGCCGCCGAAACAGCCACGATGAAGGTTCACGGAGAACTTGATCATCTCGTAGGCAGGAATGGTCTTGCCCTTGTATTTAGGATGAGGCAAACGCGTATAAGGCAGATCGAAAGCCGCATCCAGTTCCGCGGTAGTCATCAGCGGGAAAGGCGGATTCACCACTACATATTTGCCGTCAACTTCCTGAATCATGCGCTGAGCATGCATCTTGTTGGCTTCTTCCTCCAGATGGCGCACGTTCTCAGCCTGTCCCTTCTTGTTGTGGAGACATTCTTCGTGGCTGTGGAGGATGATGTCATCGTCCTTGAAACCGCCCGGAATCTCACTTTCCTTGCAGTAGAAAACCACCTGCGGCATTTCGTGGATTTGGCTAAGCGTCTTGCCTTCTGCAAAGGCATTGGCCAGTTCTACGATAGAACGTTCGCCCATTCCGTAGAGAATGAGGTCAGCGCCCGAATCGCAGAGAATGCACTTGCGGAGCTCGTCTTTCCAATAGTCGTAGTGGCTGATGCGGCGCAACGAAGCCTCAATACCGCCTAGTGCTACAGGTACGTCGGGAAAGAGTTTCTTCAGTATCTGCGTATAGACGATAGACGGATAGTCGGGGCGCATGTCGTGGCGGGAATCGGGACTGAAAGCGTCCTCGCTACGCATGCGGCGGTTCGCCGTGTAGCGGTTCACCATCGAGTCCATGGCACCCGGAGAAACACCAAAGAAGAGGCGAGGGCGACCGAGTTTCTTGAAGTCTCGGAAATCGCCGTGCCAGTCGGGCTGGGGAACGATGGCTACCCGATAGCCGTTGGCTTCCAGCATTCGTCCGAGGATGGCAGGGCCGAAGGATGGGTGGTCAACGTAAGCATCTCCTGAAAAGAGGATGACGTCGAGTTCGTCCCATCCGCGCAACTCGCATTCTTTCTTGGTGGTAGGTAAGAAATCTGTTAACTTATAATCCATTCAATATTTTTTAATCATTTATTGCGTCTGGTTCTGCATCTGCTGCAGCCTCAGCCTGCTTCTTGTCTTTCCAGTCTACGTAGAGCAGAACGAGGTTGTGAAGACCGAGCGCCTTCATGTTCTGATTGTAGATGACGTCGAGACAGAGATCGAGCAACTCCTTATCCTTGATGTCGCTGCTCTCGAGGAGTGAACGCACATTAAGTTTCAGTTTATCGAGCACTTCCTCGTCGATAATGCCGTTGCTGTCTACGAGGTTGCGGAGTAACTGATACTTTTCGATGGTCTCTAAATGCTGGTCGCTCACTTCGATAGAGCGAGTGCCAGACTGGTTGGCTTGAATCTTATACATAAGCTTAAAATTTTTTATCTGTTTTACTTTTAATTTAATCTGTCAGAAATTTGAGAATGCCGAGCAACACGCTGGTGCGGGTTCTTTCGTCGATGATGCATTCCAGCGGGAATCCCATGACGAAGCTGCGGTAAGTAGTGCTCTTGTAGGCAACCGCCGCACTCGTTCCCGTATCGTATTGCATCGCCGTGAAGGCGTAATTGCCAACCGGTTTCAATATCTCGGGATGGGTTGCCGCATAATGCTGGGCATTCAGCTCGTTATAATAGCTGAACTGCAGACCTAAACCCTTGACGTTAGGCGAAGTGTAGACAATACTGTCTCGTTCTGTTACGGTTGAATCTTCGGGATTGATTTTCCTGGTGATGGCCGTAGAACCTGTAGGCTCATAGCTGAGTTTCAGAATATCGCTCAGGAACGCCTGTTCCTCTTCAGTCTGCATGTCGCTTCCGGTGTAAGAACCGCTTATCAGGATTCTGCCGCCTTGGCTGGCGTATTGCCTGATGCTGTTCTGCAGGGCAGGCGTGAACGACTTGAAGTAGGCGTGAGTATAGCCGTCATGGCGCTCCAGTCCGTTGATGAGGTCAACTGCCTGATAGTTCTTCATCTGAACCCTGCCGCTGGCGATGACTTCGCTCGAACAGCTGGAAATATTATATTTGCCCGAAGCCGCAATACTTGTAGCATGCGCCTGAACGTAGTTGAAGTCGTTGCCTGCCACAAACTTGCCAATCATTTCGTTGCCGCTGAAACCGAGTCCGAAACTGGTTTCGTTGCCCATTCTGCTTCTGTCGAACACCTGCTGCTTGCCGCTCCATCCCGCCGTCAGTCCGTAGCTTACGCCCGGATCCTGATTGAGGTCAAATCCCTGCTTTTCCTCATCATCCACGACCTGCGGAGAGGCAAGGCGATGGAAATTGTTTACGATGAGCACAGACTTGCTGGCAGCAGGATTATAGAGCACAGAGAGGGTTTCGGTGGTGAAACTTTCTCCTCCCGCATTAACCGCAGCCACCTTAAAATGGTAAAGCTTGCCCGGTTCCAGCTGCATCTGGCAGCGGGTGGTGTTCACGATGGTTCCGTTGTCAAAACCGCCTTGTCCCTCAGCCTTATAAATAATGTAAGAAGTAGGGCGGGCAGATGGTTCCGTCTTATCCAGCTGGGCAGTCCATGAGAGTAGGGCAACGCCTTGGTTCTGCGTAACGCTGAAGTTCTGCGGAGCCAGCGGCTGGACCACGTATCGGGTTCCATGATTGCTGTTTACGAAGCGCAGGATAGTTTTGTAGATGGAGCGTGCGATATGGAATTTTCCGAGCGGATCCTGAGCAATTCTCATGTCAGGGAAATTCTGATGCGAAAGCATCTCGAGAATAGCCGACGGAACTTCCGGCAGACGGGTTTCAGAATAGTTTCTGTCCCATAGGTAGCGTTTGCCGAATTCTCCGAACTGAGCCGTCAGATCCGTAACGAGATTATCGCGCAAAGCCCTGGCGAAATCCTTGGATGTGAATCTGGAGATTCCGCTGTTCAGTATTCCGTCGTTATAATCTGTGGTGCAGATAGCAAGGGCTCCAAAGGTAGTTTTTCCGTCCTTATTGTAACCCGCATCACTATGAAGTGCCAGCGAGAGTTCTATAGGCACGTGCTTGCCCTTTCTGGCAGGCATGTAGACCGAACCGCCGCCCAGCCAATTGGTCATCAGCGAACGGGTGTTGATGTCGTCGGCGTAATCATTTTCTCCCTTTCGGCCTCCATAAACCTTATAGGGAGCACCAGCCCATTGTGCGTAGTATCTGGCTCCTTCCAGGCAACGGGGCAATCCGCTGGTGTAACCGCCACGCTCTATGTTTCCCATGCCGCCGCCAAAGCGGACAGCATCTGTAGTTACTACTCCACGGCGTGAAGCCTTGTTGGTGCAGACCACCCGGTTGAACTCGTTGCAGCCCTTATCGAAATCGAAGGTGCCCAGGTAAACCCAGGTACCTCCGCCCATGCGCTGGTTAACGGAAAACTCCGTGGCTTCGCCCTTGTGATAAACGATGTATCTTGCATCGCTCACGCTCTTGGGGAGCGACTGGTAGCTTACGTAGACTGCGTATTTGCCGGCTTCCTTGAAACGGGGCTGGTAGCTTACCTGGCTAGTTTTCTTGCGCTTGGTAGCCTTCGCCTGTCTCACGGTTCCCATGCGGAACGGATTTTCCCCATCTTTCAGTCGGTAGCGGTTGGCAAAACCGAGCGAATCGCATTTTTTCCATCGCTTGCTCGCCTCCTTTTCGAAATAATAAACCGACTTGACAGCATCATCATTATCGATGACGATTTCGTTCCTCTGCCAGTCTCTTTCACGGGGTGTGAAGACGATGGCTCCCGCATTCTGGAGCATCGGGATGAGGTAGGGCACGACGATGGTTTGGGTAAAAAGATCTTCGTTTGTGCAAAACAGGTTAGGGCGTTGCCATTTCCATACATCTCTGTCGGCATAATAATACCGTCCGTGCGAAGCCCATAGCGAAAGGTGCCTGTTCTGTAGTCCTGCCGTAACGAAATAAGGGCGGGAAACATTAAACACCCATGGGTCGCCATCATAATCTATGCCTTGCCATGCGCCGCTGTTAGCCTCGTCGTAGATAGGAAAAAACGATTTGCCGTTAGCCTGAAGCGAAGCTCCAGCGGCTAACAGCAAACTGCTTATCAAACAATATGTTATGTTTTGGTGTTTCACTTTACGAATACTCCTTCTTTAATAGCTGACTAAACTGTTATCTTCTAAGGTTTAATCAATATTTCCGATTGTGAACTTCTCCGGTTTCTTTCCTTTGAAATCCTTGAAGTACAACTTGATTTCACGCATGTCTTTGTCAACATCTCCTGACGGGATAATCTGCCTGGTGCATTGGATGACCTTCTTCTCATAGTCAAGCCCATAGAGATGGATAGGCAGATGCGCCTTGAGGGCTATGAAATAGAATCCCTTTTTCCATTCCGGGTTGAGCGAGCGGGTACCTTCGGGCGTAATGCACAGTCCGAAAGCCTTGCGCTTATCCGCTTCTGCAGCCAGATTATCCGTCATGCTGGTATGTTTGCTTCTCCACACAGGAATACCTCCCATCTTTCTGAAGATAGGGCCTAGCGGCCAGAAGAACCATTCCTTTTTCATGAGGAAATTACATTTGATTCCCTCAGCATGGGCAAAGAGCTGGCCTAGGATCAGATCCCAGTTGCTGGTGTGCGGAGCCATGCAGATAATATACTTTTCAGGAAGCTCCTGGGTGATGATTTTCTTATAGCCCAAGCGCTTATACAATATCCATTGACAAATTCCTTTTACCATATATTTAAATAGGTGTATTTCCTGATTCTGATGATGAAAGGATTATGCCAGGTTTGAAATCTGGTCGATGATTTCGCTCACCTGCTTGTTGAAGTCGACTGTGAGTTTCTTATAATATTCACCCTTCGTGATTCCCGGTTCCGGGTGAGACACGCGGCTGATGTAATCGCCGTTGATCATGACGATAGCTGAAAGAATGCCATCTACATCTTCCTGTGTAGGCTTACCATTATACAAAGATGCAGCTACAGTTTCGGCGAAAAGTTCGCTTGTAATGTAGTTGATCGTGCGCTTTAAATCTCTTTTATTAGCCATAATTCTTTTCTCCTAATTAATGAATAATTAAAAATATCGCTCAAAGATAATCATTTTCTTTGAAATAACATCATTTTTTGGAAAAAAATGTATCTATTAACGCATTTTTAGCATTTTTCTTTCCGTATCTCGCAGAAAAGAGTTATTTTTGCAGATGTTTTTGAAGTTTCAACTAATTAAAATAAAAAACGAATTATGGAAAAAAGTGCATTGCAGATTGCAAGAGCTGCTTATCAGCCAAAATTGCCTAAGGCTCTCCAGGGCCCAGTAAAGGCAGTTGAAGGTGCAGCAACACAGTCAGTAGGTAATCAGGATGAAATCAAGGCGTTGTTCCCTAACACTTATGGAATGCCTGTTATTACATTCGAGGCAGGTGAGGCTAAGGAACTTCCTGCTTTCAACGTAGGTGTTATCCTCTCAGGTGGTCAGGCTCCTGGCGGTCACAACGTGATTTCTGGTCTCTTCGACGGTGTGAAGTCTCTCAACCCAGCTAATAAGCTCTATGGTTTCATCCTCGGTCCTGGTGGTCTCGTTGACCATAAGTACATGGAGATTACTTCTGAAATCATGGACGAATACCGCAATACTGGTGGTTTCGACATCATCGGTTCCGGACGTACCAAGCTTGAGAAGGAAGACCAGTTTGAGAAGGGTATTGAGATTCTTCGTGAACTCGGCATCAAGGCACTTGTCATCATCGGTGGTGACGACTCAAATACCAACGCTTGCGTTCTCGCAGAATACTATGCTGCTAAGAAGTATGGCGTACAGGTAATCGGTTGCCCTAAGACAATCGACGGCGACTTGAAGAACGAGCAGATTGAGACTTCTTTCGGTTTCGATACAGCCTGCAAGACATATTCTGAGCTCATCGGTAACATCGAGCGCGACTGTAACTCAGCACGTAAGTACTGGCACTTCATCAAGCTGATGGGTCGTTCAGCATCTCACATCGCTCTTGAGTGCGCTCTCCAGACTCAGCCAAACATCTGCTTGATTTCAGAGGAGGTAGAGGCTAAGGAAATGTCACTCGATGATGTGGTTACTTATATTGCAACTGCAGTAGCTAACCGTGCTGCTGAGGGCAACAACTTCGGTATTGTTCTCATCCCAGAGGGCTTGATCGAGTTCATCCCAGCTATCAAGAAGCTCATCGCAGAATTGAACGAGGTTCTTACAGACCCTGCAACAGGCGAGAGCCGTGAGTTTGCAAGTGCTGAGGAGCAGATTGCATTCGTTAAGGGTGCCATCGCTAAGGACAACCTCGCAGTATTGGAGTCTTTGCCAGCTGACGTAGCTCGCCAGCTTTGCCTCGACCGCGACCCTCACGGAAACGTACAGGTTTCTCTCATCGAGACAGAGAAGTTGCTTTCTCGCATGGTAGCTGAGAAGTTGGCTGCATGGAAGAAGGAAGGCAAGTTTGTTGGTAAGTTCTCTGCACAGCACCACTTCTTCGGTTACGAGGGACGTTGCGCAGCTCCTTCTAACTACGATGCTGACTACTGCTACTCACTCGGTTTCAACGCTTCACGCCTCATCGCTAACGGCAAGACCGGTTACATGTCAATCATCAAGAACACAACAGCTCCTGCAGCAGAGTGGATTGCAGGTGGTGTGCCAATCACTATGATGATGAACATCGAGCGTCGTAATGGTGCTAACAAGCCAGTTATCCGCAAGGCTCTCGTTGAGCTGGATGGCGCTCCATTCAAGTTCTTCGCTTCTAAGCGCGATGAGTGGGCTAAGGAAACAGCTTACGTTTATCCAGGTCCTATCCAGTACTGGGGTCCTTCTGAGGTTTGCGACCAGACCACAAAGACTCTCCAGTTGGAGCAGGCTAAGTAAAAAATAGAATAAATATTTTTTTATATGTCAACAAGACGAACGGCTTCTTCACAGAAAAAGAGTGCCATGGCGAGAAAGAAAACTCCTCGGCGTGGCGGCTCCCGTGGTAGAAGGCGTTCGTCTTCTTTTTTGCAACGCTATCCCCGTTGGGCGTGGTGGATAGGCGGAACGGCGGTTATCGTGCTCTATGTCTTTCTGTTCTATCATTTCTTTGTGGGTCCAACTGGTTTCCGCTGGCGTGCGCTTTATGGCGATGCTGAATATCCTGAAGGTTACGAGATTCATGGAATCGACATTTCGCATTATCAGGGCAAGATAGACTGGGAACAGCTCAAGAATGCGATGATCAAGGGTTGTCCTGTGCGCTTCGTCATCATCAAGAGTACGGAAGGTTCTTCACGGCTCGATGAGAATTTTCGCGAGAACTTTAATCAGGCTCGCGATTTCGGTTTCATCCGGGGTGTTTATCATTTCTGGAGCAATAAGTCGACAGCCCGAAAACAGGCCTATTATTTCCTAGACCAGGTTCATCTTACGGATGGCGATTTGCCTCCGGTACTGGATATTGAACATAAGCCGGCAGATAAGAGTGTGGAGGATTTCCAGCGTGATGTGCTTACCTGGCTGCATATTGTAGAGGATAAGTATCATGTTAAACCTATCATCTACACCTATTATAAATTCAAGGAGCAATATCTGAGTGCGCCTGTCTTCGATGATTATCCTTACTGGATAGCCCACTATTATGTTGACAAGGTTCAGTATAAGGGCAAATGGAAGTTCTGGCAGCATACGGATGTGGGCAAGTTGCCGGGCATTAAAGGCTACGTAGATTTCAATATTTACAACGGCAGTTATTATGAGCTCAAGCAGCTCTGCATAGGAAGCAATAATAATGAGAAGAAATTCATGGAATAAAGGTTGGACTTTTGGCAATATGCGAAAATCCAACCTTTATTCGTATGTTTTAATCTGATAAATCCAACCTTTATTCGTATGTTTTAATCTGATATTTCTGATTTCAGATTTTTCGTTCTGAATGTTTAGAATCAGAAAAGAATCTTTATGAACCTAAAACAAGGCAGGCCCAATTGTTGTCAATCTGTCTGTTTATTTCATGCATTCCCAGTTCTTCTGCTTTCTCCAGGAGTACAGGAATATCTTCTTCGTAGAAGCCACTCAGAACCAGGGTTCCGCCGATGTTCATCACGCTACGGAAAGCGCGCATGTCGTCGAGCAGAATGTTGCGGTTGATGTTGGCTAGAACCAGGTCGAAAACGCCGCTGATATGGTTGATTACCTTACTGTTGCCAAAGAGTACTTCCATGTTAGTTACGCCGTTGAGCACGGCATTATGCTTGGCATTTTCTACGCTCCACTCGTCAATATCGTAGCCTACCACGTCTTTCGCTCCGAGTTTTGAGCAGGTGAGGGCAAGTATTCCCGTACCCGTTCCGCAATCCAGGATGCGCTTGGTTCTGATAGGCATGTGGAGCAGCTGCGAAATAATCATGCGTGTGGTTTCGTGGTTTCCTGTTCCGAACGCCAGTTTCGCCTCAATACCTATTTCTATCATGTCGGGTCTGTTGCTCGTATCGGGATAGAGTTCGGGATGTTTCGCATCGTAAATCACCACCTGGTTGTCCACATAAATTGGTTCGAATCCCTGTTCTTCCCATTCCTGGTTCCAATCCTTGTATTCTGCATCTTTCACCTCGTAGGTAATTTTCGCATCCCCGATAGGGAAATCAGCAATATAGGCATCCAGCATCTCCTTGTCGAAGAGTTCTTTCTGCACATACGCTTCCAGTCCGGTTTCTGTTTCTTCAAAAGATTCAAATCCGGCTTCGGCTGCACCATCGGCAAGCAGATCCTGAGAGGCCTGCATCAAGTCGGCAGTCGTTTCAATAGTGAATGTTGCTACTAAATATTTCATATTTAATTTGTATTAATTTCTTGTCTAAAAACGCCTTCGAATGTTCAAAAAAGCTAGATTTGTTTTAAATCTTCTGCAAAATTATAAAAAAATAGGGGAAAACCTACAATTATTTAGGGAAATTCTGTATTTTTGCATAAAGATAAGCAATATTTTTGCATTCAGATTATTATATAATCAGAAAAGGACTCTTTCGGGAGTATTTTTCCTGATGGTTTATGATGGATCTGGAAAGAGAAAAATGGAGAAAAAAATTAATAGGAGAACAGAAATATGAAAAGAAAGTATCTTCTTGCAGTCCTTATCGCAGCTGCGATGCCACTCACTTCGATGGCACAGGACGATGACCTCTACTTCAATCCGAAGAAGGAGGCCAAGGAAAAGGCTGAAAGACGGGCTCTGCTCCAGCGCCAGTATGCTGAACAGCGGGCGCGTAGAGATAGTATTTATCGCTTGAATTGGAGCGGAAGCGACCGTTCGGTTGATGAATACAATCGAGGCGGCAGAATCTTCAGCCATTATGAGAATGTAGGGAAAGATTCCCTGGGCAACGACATTATCCAGTTCCATGTGGGCAAGGGTGTGGCGCCCGACAGCATTTATGATGATGCTTACTTCGCCCAGAAGTATGCTGACAGGGATGAGGATTTCGTATGCACACGCGAGATGAGCCGATGGGACGGATTCTATGATCCATGGTTCTACGATTATTATGGTTACGGTCCTTACTACTGGCGCAGCCGCATGTGGGGCTGGCACAATCCTTGGCGCTACGGCTATTATGCCGGCTGGTATGATTCTTGGTTCGACCCATGGTATGATCCTTGGTATTATGGTTACTGCGGCTGGTATGGAGGCTGGTACGCCCCTTGGTATTATGGCTGGGGCGGCTACTACAATCCTTGGTATTGGGGCGGTCCGGTAATCGGGCATGTTAGCTATGGTGGACGCAATTCGGGCGGTTATGCAGGAAGCAGAACTTATCGTTATAATGGCGATAAAGGCTATGCTGGCAACAGTACTTACCGAAGCAACAGAAACCGCAATTTCGGCGGTCGCATCAACGGTAATGGCCGTTACAATAGCGTTCGCAACAATAATAATACCAACAACTTCGACCGCAGCAACTTTGGCGGATTCGGAAACCGTAGTGGAGCCAGTTTCGGAGGCGGATCGCATTCCGGTGGTAGAAGCTTTGGCGGAGGAGGCGGTAGCTTCGGAGGCGGCAGTCGCTCAGGTGGCGGCGGCTTTGGCGGAAGAAGATAGTCGCTTTTCAGTTTATAGTTAATAGTTTATAGTTAATAGCTTGGGCTTTGTTCTGAGGATGAAGACAATTTTCGAAAATGAAAACTTTCATCTGGGAATGAAGACCTTAAGAATTAAGAGATTATGAAGAATTTAAAATATTTATTCCTGGCTTCATTGGGACTCATGTCAGCCCCAATGTTGGCTCAGGAAACTTATCAGGATACTAAGTTTGCAGAAAATTCCCTCACGGGTACTGCACGCTATGTAGGTATGGGTGGAGCTATGGAAGCCTTGGGCGCAGATATTTCTACCGTTTCCAGCAACCCTGCCGGTTTGGGTCTGTTCAGAAAGAGCATGGCAAGTTTCTCGGCTGGCGTTGTGGCTCAGCCTGGAGCTGATACGGAACTCAATTTCGATAAAACTCCATTTGGCTTCGACGGAAAGAAATCGGTTCCTAGTTTCGACCAGATTGGTTTCGTTTGGGCTGCTACAAATGGCGATTCGAATGTAAAGCTCAACTTCGGTTTCAACTATCACAAGAGCACAAATTTCTCTCAGATTCTTTCTGCAGCCAATTATCTCAACGGAGCATCTCAAACCAAATGGGCTTCTGCCAAGACGGCTTACGCTAAAAAATTGGATGAGGAACATGGTAAAGATGCAGGCGATCAGATTTGGAATGCGGTAGATGCTAACTATAATGCGTTGATGGGCAAAGACGAGAATGGAAACCAGATGACCTACGATGGCCGTTCATTCCTCTTTGGCCAGTATCAGAAGGGCTACATAGGCGAATATGATTTCAACATTAGCGTAGGTTTCAACGACCGCGTATGGTTGGGTTTCACCTTGGGCATTCATGATGTTCATTACCGCAGCAATTCTGTTTATACAGAGAATTATGTGGCTGATAAGGAGGCTTACGGAACAGCTTGGGAAAGCCAGCGTATCACGGGTACCGGTTATGATGCAAAACTGGGTATTATCTTCCGTCCGGTAGAAGATTCTCCATTCCGTATTGGTGCTTACGTCAATTCGCCAGTATTTTATGATTTGTCTATGGATGGAACAGCTGACCTGGAACTCGTTGACAAGAATATAACGGACGAAAACGGCAATTATGCTGAGGCTGGCAATACGAACAGTTCCAGCCTCGATTATCGTCTGAATACGGCTTGGAAGACGGGTATCAGCTTGGGTCACACCATTGGCAGCAATCTTGCCCTGGGTGCTACTTACGAGTATGCATGGTACAATCACATGGATAATCGTGTGAAGGATGGCGGTTATTATGATGGTTATTGGGGCGAATATTATGAAACCAGTTCAAGCGATGACCTCATGAATGACCACACCAAACAGTCGTTGCAGGGCGTGAGCACGCTGAAGCTGGGTTTGGAATACAAGCCTGTCAGTATGTTGGCGCTCCGTCTGGGTTATAATTACGTTTCTCCGATGTTCAAGGAGGGCGCAGACCGTGACCAGACAATCCCTTCTCAGGGAACAATCTACGCCACCTCTACAGATTATACCAACTGGAAGGCGACTAACCGATTTACAGCCGGCGTAGGTTTCAACTACAAGAAGCTGTCTATTGATGTGGCTTACCAGTACAGCTGTCAGAATGGTGACTTCTATCCATTTGCAGCCTGGGAGGAACTTGGCGCTAATGCAGCTCCTGCTACCAAGGTTGACAACAAGCGCCATCAGTTGCTGATGACCGTTGGCTATAGGTTCTAAAATGTGAAGTAGGGGGCTTATTGATTAAATAATGTGAAATCCCGATAAAAAAGCCCACTCTTAGAAAAAAAGTTGGAAAAAAGTTTGGCGGTTTCATATAAAAGCCCTATCTTTGCAATCAAGAAATCGGGATGATTTCGTGTCATAGATTAGGTTTTTAGATTAAAGGTGTTATTCACCTTATTTTCTAGGATTAAAAATATTAGTTTTTTTAGTGGTTAATTTAGTTTTAGTAAGTATGTTTAGGGTCTGTTGTGAAACAGGCCCTATTTTTTTGTGCCTTTACAAAAAAAATCCCCCAACAGGATGGCTTAACCATACCTGTCGGGGGAAGTAACAATCCTAAATAATCTACTTGAATAAACTAATCTATTGAAATTTATCCTTCATAAATCTACTTAAATGAACCAATACCGGCCTTATTTGAACTATTAAATCAAAAACATTATTTGTTTCTGTAATTATCCAGACCCTTGTTCAGGAAGTCGAGATAAGCACTAACATCTTCTTTGAAACTGAAGGCTGCTGCAAGAGGATTGCCGTCGTTGTCAATAGCCACATAGAATGGCTGGGCATTAGCTCCAAACTTGCTTGCCTGCAGATAACTCCACTTGTCGCCAACGGTACGCAGGGTGCGCTTCTCACCATTAAACGTTACCTCCATAGGCTCAGGAAGAGGAGTCTTGTCATCTACATAAAGTGAGATGAGAACATAATCCTTTGCCAGCTTATCGGCAACCGATGGATCTGTCCAGACAGAAGCCTCCATCTTGCGGCAGTTTACACAACCATAACCCGTGAAATCAAGCAATACCGGTTTGCCGGAAGCCTTGGCAGCAGCCATTCCCAACTCATAATCCTTGTAAGCAGGCTCTACGGTCTTGGTGTTGAGGTTGAAGTCCTGTGTATTAATAGGTGGAGCAAATGCGCTCACAGCCTTGCAAGGAGCGCCCCAGAGACCTGGAATCATGTAAACCGAGAATGCCAAAGAACAGAGACCCAACATGATGCAGGCTACAGGCATAGGCTTGTTGATGTCGCCCCCGATAGCATCAACCTGGAACTTCAGCTTGCCGATGAGATAGAGACCCAACAGACCGAAAATGACAATCCAGAGAGAGAGGAATACCTCGCGGTCCATGATGTGCCAGCCGTAAGCCAGATCGGCTACAGAGAGGAACTTCAGAGAGAAGGCAAGCTCGATGAAGCCGAGCACAATCTTGATAGTCTCCATCCACGAACCCGACTTAGGAGCCGACTTCAACCATGATGGGAAGAGGGCGAAGAGGGTGAATGGGAGCGCCAGAGCAAGCGCAAAACCGAACATTCCCACGGTAGGAGCGAGCCAGTCGCCGGATGTAACGGTCTGAACCAGCAGCAAACCGATGATAGGAGCTGTACATGAGAAGCTGACCAATACCAGGGTAAAAGCCATCAGGAAGATAGAAATCATACCCGTGGTGCTGGAAGCCTTGTTGTCTACCGCATTTCCCCAACTGTCAGGCAATTTGATTTCAAACCAACCGAAGAACGAGAAGGCGAAAACGGCAAGCAGGAGGAAGAGGATGATGTTGAATACGGCACTTGTGCTGAGCGCATTCAGGGTGCTAGGACCAGCGATGGCTGTTACGGCAAGACCCAAAACCAGATAGATGACTACGATGCTCAAACCATAAGTAATCGCATCGCGGATACCTTTCTTCTTATCGTTCTTAGCACGCTTCAGGAAGAAACTTACGGTCATCGGGATAATAGGCCAGATGCAAGGCATGACGAGCGCAAGCAGACCGCCCACAAAACCGATGAAGAAGATGTAGAAGAGCGAATGGTTGGCGATGTCGTTAGCTCCGCCAAAAGCCTGAAGTTCTTTAACAACCGGTTTCCATAAGTCCTTGATGTTCAGATTTTCCATAGCAGATGCCAAAGCTGCGGAATCTACGGGCTGAGTAGCGCTATCGGTCTGAGCCAGGGCAGCGGCCTTGGCAAGCGAATCGGCCTTCATCTTGGCAGCAAGGGCAGGATCAATCGCCTTCGCATCCTTTGCATTCAGAGCATCTTTTGCCCCAGCTGCAGGAGTATCAACGGCTGGCGATTTACCACTCTGCTTAAATGCTGCCTCGCTTGGTGGCAGACAGTTCTGGTCGTTGCAGGCGCCATACTCCAGATAGGCATCAATATGATAATTAGGTTGGGTAAACTTCACCTTCTGTACAAAGGTAACGCTACCTTCAAAATAACGGAGTTTCATCTCGAAGAGAGGGTCGAACTTTGCAATCTCTCTGCCACGTGGCTGAAGTTTGCCTACGAGCTCAGCTCCTTCAAGCTTATTTACGTTGAACGAAGCTGAAATAGGTCCGTCGCCTCCCAAACCGGTAGAGTAGACGTGCCATCCCGGTTGGATTTTTCCGCTAAACACGATTTCGGCCACAGCACTTCCGTCTGTTTTCAGCGAGCTGGTGAACTTCACAGGGTTCATCATCTGCGCCTGAGCCAGCATTACTACAAGGAGTAATTGAAAGATTAAAAATACTTTTTTCATTTCTATTTTTTAATTTTATGTTGCAAAGTTACTAAAAACTAATCATATTACGTATTCAGATGGCTTTAAGGGTACTCGGTTTTAATTTTTTTAAGAAAAAATGCTAATTTTCTCAGTTTTACTTGGCTATTTCGTACTTTTAATGTAAACTTTGCCGACAGAATAAAGCAATCCTAAAATTTTGAAACAGAATAAAATGGCAAAGAAGGAACCTATACTTGTTTCCGTGCTTTCTTCATTTTGATTGAAAATGAGAATTAATCTCAGAACAGGCAGAAAGGAAGTAATGATAAGAAATGGGTGAAACGGTTCCATTTCCAAATTTCACCTCTTTCTTTTTCTCATAACGCCTATTTACCATAATACCGGTTAGAATTAAAAAGAGGAAAGTAAAAAAAGGAGGAAATATTCCGTTGTCAGCCACTCATGATTTCATTCCGAATTTTTTCATTTTCTTCATTTCAAAATTCTCCCTTTACAAGATATTCAGGTTCCTGCAGTTTTCCTGCACTAAATAGCACATTTTTGATAAACCGCCAAGAAAAATGCTCAAAAAACTTTGCTTATTCAAAATAATAATCTTAACTTTGCGGCATAATTCTAAGGTAAAACCAAGATTGTCGGGCACTCAGAATCATCAAAGGTTTTATCTGCAACATAAAATGATTTCGATTATGGCAAGAATTGAAAGAACATATAGTCAGGAAAAAGTAAAGCAGATGCTGAAACTTAACGAGGTATTGCTGGATTATTTACAGAGAGAGCTACCTTCTGATGCTGTTTTCCCAAGCAAAACTGATAAGGGGATGAACGTTTTGTTCACCCCACTCTCAAATTATTGCTCAATCTTCCATTTGCCTTCCCCGTACCATTTAACCACTTGACTTGCGGTATAAGGCTCAAAATCCCAGTCGCGGGAGTGCATGAACATGTTTGTCTTGGGGGCCCAATACCAATAATGGGTGGAACCTAGGCCATAGTCCAAACTGAGTCTGCATTCTTTCTCCTTATTAGGATGTTCCTTCAGATAGTTAAAAAGCGATGAGGGACAAGCGATGGAATCGCTTGGAACGGGGGTGAGATGGGGACTGCTCCCTTCTTTGCTTCTTTGCTGGAGGGGCGGGCTTGCAGGAGAAACGGGAGCGGGAGCTTTAATTATTTACTTTTTACTTATTTTATTATGGATAGAGATGAAGCTATAGCTAGAGGATTGAGGGTGCATGAAACCCAGCACTCCATGAAACGCAGAAGCCCATGGCATGATTACCATGGAAGGGGTACTTATATGCTGACGCTTGTGGTGGAGGGACGCATGCCTCTGCTGGGGAAACTGTGGGGACGGGTGGATGCCCGTCCTGGGGATGGTGATGCGCCGAAAGTGATGCTTTCTGAACTGGGGATTGCCATCGCGAAGGAGGAGATTCCGAAGATTCATAAATATTACCCCCAGGTGGAGGTTTGGAGGGTTTGCATCATGCCTGATCATATTCACCTGATTGTGAGGGTGAAGGAGGACTTGAGAGGGGGACAAGCGATGGAATCGCTTGGAACGGAGGCTCGAGAGGGACAGGCTTCGGCTTTGACCAAAGAAGCTAACTTAGCTCAAACTAAAGGGGCTAACCAGGCTCAAACAGAAGGGGCTAACTTGGCTTCGGCTGGAGGGGCTAACCTGGCTCAGACTGGAGAGAATGAAGCGGGCTCGATTGGGATGACGGCGAAAAGAGAGAAAGAGATGGGTTCGCTGGGAATGGTGATAAAGGGGTTTAAGATGGGATGCAACAAGGCTTACTGGAGGATTTATGGGATGAATACGGCACCAAGGAAGGGGCTCTTTGAATTGGGGTATAATGACAAGGTTCTGCTACATGAGGGACAACTGGAGGGATGGAAGAAATACTTGGATGATAACCCGAGAAGACTGATGGTGAAGAGGATGAACCCGGGGTTTTTTACCGTGATGCAGAATAAAGAGGTGGCGGGTCGCAGATGCCAGATGGTGGGCAACTGTTTCTTGCTCGATATTCCTGATAAGGTGGCGGTCGTTGTACATCGCCGGTATTCTGAGGAGGATTTGAGGCGCTTGCGCGAGGAATGGCTGATTAGCCCCTGGGATTACCATATGGAGAAGAAGACTATTACCAGGGAGCAATGCCTGGAACTGAATGAGATGGCGGAAAGGATTGCGGAATGGAGATAGGGAAAATGGAGGCGCTTGGAGAGGAGGCTGGGTGGAAAAGAGTGGATGAAGGGGGACAAGCGATGGAATCGCTTGGAACGGAGGCGAGAGGGGGAAGATTGGGGGCGAGAGAGGAAAGATTGGAGGCGAAGGAAAGAGTGGAATATAGGAAGGAGAAAAGGAGCTTCTTTATTAAAAGCTGCACAAAAAAGGGCGAAATCTAGATTTTTTGTTACGAATAATGTTAAAAATGTTACATTTTAATGCTAATAGGAATTTATTTTGTAACTTTGTACTCCGGACGGCCGTAATAACTAAATTCAGCTTTCCAAAAATCTAAATACCAAACAATGGGAGATTTAATAAAAATAGTTGGGGTACAATATGCAGTAAATTCTAACCACGTAAAAGGTGAGGATATGACTGCACAAGAACAACAAAAAACAATAGAATTTCTGACCATGCTGGACAGAAAGCACCCCTATGTTTCGGTAAAACCCGAACCTACTAACGAAACTGATGAAGAAGCTTTTGTTGCGCGCGTTGCGAGTCGGAAGGCAGGCTATGTACGTAATAGAGAAGAATATAAATCATTGGCTCAGGCTGCATTGACAACCAGCGGACGGGGTTATTTCCGCGCTCGGGTTAAGGAGGTTATAATTTCTGCAGAGGGCTATTTTTTTGTTGAAGCAGAAACTGATTCTACTCCAATTGTGCCCATCTTGCATAAAGACCATTGGAAAGAATGGGAGCCGCCCCTGCCTTTATTTCCTATGACAGAGGAGTTTTTATGCGTAGAAGATGCTACGATGATGATGATAGATATTCTGAGACATGAGACGTTAACTTCTGATGAAGAAGAGGAGCTTCAGGAATACACAGAGACTTTAATAACAATGGGGAAATACGCTCTATGGTACGAAGCGAAGGAGGGAATAGAGAATGTCATAAAAGCTATGGAAGCAAAAAAGGGCGACAAGATGCGCTATATGGCGAATGAACTAGAACACTTATTGAGCGGTTTATGCAATGAGGGTCGCCAGAAGAAGCTCCGCAAAAGTTGGCTCCCCCATCTCCTATCCACCCATGAAGCAGAAAGGGCATGGCATGACTGGTTGCACTTAAAGGGTGCCGACTGTCATAAACCAGATAATTTGAAAATGATGTCATGGTTGGAAGATATAGAGACAGAACTTTCCAATATTCCGGCATTGGCTCCTTATTCCAATGATGATAAGATAGCCATGCTCATACGCGCTCACTACACACGCATTCCATTAGATAAGTATCGCCAATTGCTTACCGCTTTCGTGATTAGAGACCGTCTGCGCATGCGTTTGGGGCTGCCAACAAACAGCTTTGCTCCTACCCCATCTCTAACAAGCCAGAAGGAAGACTACCTTATTGATAAAATCATCAAGTACAGCCAAACTCTAGTCAGACGAGAAGATGTTGAGGTTTTGCAGAGATTCATCTATCACGAGATCTCATATTTACCCCCAGAGTATAAACTTCGGGTTGACAATATGACTGAGCGTTTCCTTTCTGAAGAGGCAAGAGAAGGTATACAGATTAATGCCATCAAGGAACAGACGAAGGCTTTAAAAGAGGTGGCAAAGAAGCCTACGATTCAGGCAGAGCACTATCATGCAGGAGATTCTACATTTGATGTTCATAGTAAGCATCTGCATCTTGACCACCAGGAAGAAGGGAATTCTGCTCTGCTGCCATCAGATTTATAGACATACAAAAATATTACAAGAATATAAAAAAAAGGAAGAAATATGAGTAATAATTATTATGCAGGCAATGTTATTTACAACAACCAGCACAAAGAACTGACTATCCAGGGCAATCTGTCTGCACAGCAGATGATGAAGATTGCAAAGGATTTTTTTGCTGAAGAAACAGAGGTGACGGAGGAGAATTACGAGGCAGAGGTGACAGAAAAAGCTAGTGAAACCAATGAAGCTGCAGGAGAAGGTTTTCAGAAGGAACTCTTCCATTTTGTGCATCCTGCACTCGATGAAGACGAAGGATGGAAAGTGCATAAAGAGGTGGAGAGACTGGTAAAGCAATTTGACATACAGGAAATCTGTAAGAGACTGAACATACTGAAAAAGGAGGGCAAGGTGCTGCTGCCACAAAACACAAAAAATGCCCATGAAGAATTGATACGAATGGGTATGCCGATTGAGAAAGGAGGGTTCGGATACAAGACTTTCTGTAAATATTATAATAAGGACTAGAAGACGATAGCGACTGGGCTTTCCTGATAGAGATTTATATCTTCTGATAGCGACCGATACTTGATTTTTGTTCAGGTATCGGTCGCTTTTTTGTACCCCTAAGTCAAAAATGCGACTATACGTAGAGAGAATATCAGAGAAAAACAGAGAAAATCGGAGAAATTCAGAGAACTTTGGAGACGGCACTTTGGAAAAGCATCTGTGCCAGGCTTTTTCTTCTTACTTTTGCACCCGTCATCTGATAACAAGATGACTACCCATCAGGCGAGTTGCAAATCACGAAATGGGGAATGATGGTACTAGAAAAGATGACGGGGAAACCTCTTCGAACGTCATCGTACCAGAGAGGCTTATTTAATACTCAAGTAAAAATGAATATAGTATTAAATGACAATATGAACGAAAGTTCAGGTAAGGCAGAAAAGGGATTCTACCCAAACACAGAATTGGGTATCGACCTCAAGTTGATGACTAAAGAGCCAGGGCGCATGGCCGTTGGCGAGTATCTGGATGGAGCCATTACGCACGACGGCGAAGACCACTTCACCTTTGTGCAGAATGACTCGGAAAAGAAAATGCTGAAGGTGGTGCAGAGAAATCCGCACGTGTATGAAGGAAAGTACATCAACGTAAACCGGAAGAAAGACGGTACGCTCTACCCTACCTTCAACCGCCCGCAGTTCACGGAGAACTTCACCTTCCAGGACTTCTGCCAGGGTGCCGCCGACGAACTGCTCATCATTAGCGGCAAGAGTGATGACAGATAAACGGAGTTGAGGCTTTCTAGAGGAAATGGGGACTTCGGAGGTGCCGGTAACAGGCTCAAAACAGAAGTGATTTTCGGGCAAGCGTTCCAGTTGTTCCAGTTGTTCCAATTGTTCCAAATAGGTTTTCATAGGACAATATCCCTTTATAGAGACTCTATAACTACTTAATATATAGATAGTTATATATATAAGAAGGTGGAATGGAACGCTCAAAAAATTAATTGGAACAACTGGAACTGGAACGCTCCACCCAACTCCACTTCTCTCTAAAAAGCTCATAATCAATAAATTAAGAAGAAATGAAGACAAAAAATTTGAAGTATAATATCACAATTTCAACCGCTCCGGCGATGCCAAAGCTGGGAAAAGGCACCGAATGTGTACAACTTTTGCTCTCTCAGGTATCAAAAGACATGCATGAGCCCTTAGTTCCGATGCTCTTTCCGATACTCGGAGCGCAGGTAAGTGAGGCGAAATTTCAATATCCTGACCTCAGTTGGAAGGAATTATGTGGCATGATGGCCAATCTCGTGGCCGATTCGGGCTGTAATAAGGGACAACTGTCCAACATCGTGGAAGCTATCTGTCACAACTTCCGTGAACATGATGAGAAGGAACTTGATAAGCTTGTGGAATGGCAGAGACAGATGAAAACGAAGTCGGCCAACAAGGAGAAACCGGCACGTCCGGATGTGAGTTTCTGGTTTCCACCCTCAGATGTCACCAACGCCGCCTTCATCCAGAATGCCATGGGATGCGAGAAGTTGGGCGAGAGAACGCAATACCTCAATCTGCCCGAGGTGGAGATGGCGGACCGGATGTGTGGCGGACATAAGCAGATATCTCAGATGCTGCGCAATATCTACGACCGCCAGCGAGCCGGAGCTCTGAGAGCAACGGCAGACGGCATAACAGGTAATCCGGTTCTGCGCGCCAATCTCACGCTCTCTTCTACCCCATTTGCAGCCCGCAAGTTTTACAAGAACGAGCTCTTCAATGGTACTTTCGGCCGAATGGTATTCTCTTATAAGGCGCGCCAGGCGCGAGTGGGAAAGATCCCAAGACAGGGTGAATATGATGCCGGTTTCTTTGAAAAGCTGGATGAGTATCTGGTGAAACTCAGCATCTGTAAGGGACGGTTTATCATCAAGCCTCTGAACTCGCTTACCGACCGTCTGGCGGCAGATATGGCTACGCTTGCTGACTTGACGGATGATGATGTGCTGTGGGATATCTCAAAGCGCTCCATCGTGTCGGCATGGAAGGCGGGCTGCCTGCTCTGGGTGCTGAACGACCAGACTTGGACGAAGGCGATGGGTGAACTTGTGGAGTGGCTGGTTTATCATGATATCTGGAGCAAGATGCAGCTATTCGCCGACCTGCTGAACCAGGATGCTGACTCGGTAAGCGAGGCACAGCGAAGAGGACCTAAGAACCTGCTTGACGACCTGCCAAACCCTTTCAACGAGGCGCAGCTGGAATCGCTCCGCTTGCAGCTGGGGAAATCGAAAGAAGGCACGAAGGGGCAAATCAGAAAATGGGTGTTTCGCAAGTTTATCACCTTTTCGGCAGAAACGGGGCTTTATACTAAGACTGAGGAGTACTTGACAGGAAGCGGGACGAGCGATGGAATCGCTCGGAACGGGGGCAAGAGTGGCGGCTTTGGAAGAAAGAAGAAAGAGGCTGATGACGGGCAGAAAGAGGCTGCTGATGACGGGCAGAAGGAGATGGCTGCTGATGCCAAGAAAAAGAAAGGGAAAGGGATATGATGGAGAAATATGAGATACAGAAACTGCGCGAGCTTCCGATAGAGAAGGTTGCGAAAGAGATGGGGATGAAGGTGGAGCACCATAAGGCGCTCTGCCCCTTCCATGACGACCACCACGCCAGCCTTACGTTCAACAAGACCAAGAACAGCTGCAGATGCTATGTCTGCATGAGGAACTCCATCGGCACCATCGACCTGGCGATGAGATACCTGGGGAAGGATTTTCCGGCGGCTTGCCGATGGCTCGCAGAAGAACATCAGATTCAGCTGGAGGAGGATTCTTCTTCGGAGAAAAACTTTTCCTTTGGGGGGTCTTCGGGCAGAGGGGCTTCTTCGGGCTCTTCATCCGATGGTTCATCTTCGGGTGATAATTCGGGGAAATCTTCCTTCGATGCAAGCAGGTATGCTAGGTTCTTTGAGCATCCCTGGCTTAACCAGGCAGCTCGGAGATTTCTCTTCGAGGAGAGGAAGATTGACTGGAGAGTGGTGAACTGGTGTAGACTGACTTCATGGACGGATAAGAAGGGCATCAACTGGCTGCAGATTCCTTACTTCGATAACGATGGGCGGCTTATCGGTATCCAGAACCGAAACCTGGATTACACGAAGAAAAAATCTTCATCGGGAGGTTGTTCTTCTGAGGGGAATGTTTCTTCTGAAGAAAAAAGGCCGGGCAAAGAAAAGGAGCAGGATGCTCCCCGCTTCCGGTTCCCTTACGGCGCAAGATGCAGCATCTATAACCTGCCGGTTGTGAAGAGACTGAAACCGGGCGAGAGGCTGTTTATTACGGAGGGATGTAGCGACTGCTGGGCGATGCTTTCTGCCGGACATAAGGCGATTGCCATCCCTTCTGCCACGCTCCTCAAACCCGAGGATAAGCAGCTGCTGACGGATATCGGAAGACTTTATCAGGTGGAATTCCATATGTTTCCTGATCAGGATGTGCCGGGCGAAAGCCTCTTTATGCAACTCAGGGAGATGCTCCCCCAGCTGGTTCACCACCAGTTGCCACCGGGCTGCAAGGATTTCAGCGAATACTATCTTTTAGGGGCTGCTGCAACTTCCGGGAGCAAGGAGCCGATAAACAAATGATTAAAAAATTAACTGAAGTTTCGCATGTGGTTGAAGTACGGGCTGAAGGCCCAAAAGCTCCTAGCCCAGGGCATCGCCCTGGGTATAATGGCAATCAGCAAGGCGCCCTGTAAGGGCAAAAGCTTTGTATATTGCCAGGTATTTGAAAGCTTTTGCCCTTACAGGGCGACAGGTTTGCGCCCATAAACACCCAGGGCGATGCCCTGGGCTAGGAGCTTCTGCCCTTTCAGGGCGTGTGGGGCTTACTTGCGAAACTTCAAAAAATTAAGATTATGGAAGATTTTATAAACCGTTCGTATACGAAGAAGGAACTGGGACTGATGTACTTTCCCGAGAGTATGCCACGCACGGCCGTGAATCATCTCATGAGTTGGATTCGCCGTTGCCAGCCGCTCTGGGATGAATTGCAGGAGATGGGGTATGAAAAGACTTGCAAGTCGTTCACGCCCAAGCAGGTGAAGGCTATTTTCGATAACCTCGGGGAACCGGGATAGTGATTAGTGATTAGTGTTTAATGTTAACTTGGCGGGTGACGGACCAGCGATAGAATCGCTGGGAACGGGGGCTTTTTCAATGTTGAACGTTAAGTGTTAAATGTTGAGTGTTTTGAAGAAAATGTTCCGCTATCGCATGGTATCGCACGCTATCGCACACCTGATAAATCGGGATTTCGTATCTTTGCATCGTGATTCAGAAAGCGCGCAAAATCACTTGCCCAGTTGGAGAAAAATATTTCCCTGATTGGGAAAATAAAAAAGGCCTGATGAAGAGAACGAGGAAGCACAGGAAAACAAGACAACAACCACGATTCTCTCACGGCAAGGCTTTTCAGAAAACAAGAGTAATGAAACCAAGACTCCAAGCCTCGAAACGAGTCGTTTCGCAAAGTACTTCTTCTAAGAGAAATCTGAGGAAAGAGGAAAAAACGAAACTTAGCAGGGGGCAGAAAAAAAATCATGAACCAGAACATGAAGGCATTCATCAGGTATCTCATCGTGGCGATTTGCTCAGCCATCGTCACCTTCCTATCCAGCTCCTGCACGGCAGGACTCGTAATCGGAAAGAACCAGCGGCAACATCAGGAGAACAACATCTCCACCAAAGTAGATTCTACCTACTACGTGCCAACCATCACCATCCGGTAGGATTTACAAGTTAACAAGAGTATTCATCATTTAAAAATCAAAAGATTATGGCAATTAATTTGAAAGCAAAGGAGACCCTTATCCAAGTAGGCGAAATGAAGGGTCAGTACAGATTCATCCTCGGTACCGAACTTTACAACAAGCTCTCTGAGAGCAAGGTTATCAAGGAGGCTGCCATCAGAAGCGGCGTTAGCGTAGGCGTGATGCAGGTTTGCTGGGATGCAGCAGGCGAGGTTATCAAGGCGTGGTGTACCGAAGGCCATTCCGTAGCCGTTCCGGGATTGGGAACCATGCGATTCGGCGTAAGAGCCAAGAGTGTGCCTACCGTAGGCGAAGTGGCTACCAGTCTGATTACCAACCGCCGTGTAATCTTCACCCCAAGCGTTGACATCAAGCGCGAGCTGCAGGAAACCTCCATCCAGATTACCTGTTACGACCGCAACGGCAAGGTGGTGAAAAACGTTACTTCCGACGATAAGGGCGATGTGGAAGACCCAGACAATACCCCAGGTGGTGGCGGCGGTTCGGATAACACCCAGGGCGGCGGAAATACTGAAGGCGGCGGAACCACCGGCGGTAATGAAGGAGACGGCTTGGAGTAAGCGAACTCCCCGAAAACCGAACAGGAAGGCCTGATTTTACCACAGTAAGAAAAGAGCCCCTGATGCAAGGAAACGAGCATCGGGGGCTTTTATCTTACTCCATTACATAGAGGATGGATGTATAGAGCTGCATTAGGAGAATGTAGAAAAGAAAGCACGGCGAAAGGAGGCGGATGCCTTGATTCATCGCATCATAAACCTGACTGATGCCCTTGATGCTCTCGCTCATGATGCCGTAACTCATGCCCATCACCATGACCGAGAAACAGATGTACGGAATGAGACTATGCGTGAACGGACCCGGAAAGAGGGTTCCTACGGCATTCAGCAGAATGGCATGGGGCAAGAGGGTGAGCGCCAGCAGGATACCTGCAGAGATGCACAACTCGATGAGCATCAGGCGCAAGGCCGTGCGCTGGCGATACTGGGTATGGTCGAAATGGAGCATCCTACTCTGCTTTACCACCCCGATGGTGATGCTGATGAGCACCAGCCATACGAGCCATACTGAGGTGAGATGGTCTACAAAATGGCCCATAAACCAGCGGATGCCCTCGGGGCTGGTAAGCGAATGGGTGAACGACTCGGGCATCGCAGCTGTAAGCAGCCACGAAACCAGAATCACCACTACTTCGGCTATTCCCAACGATAATGCCAGATAGGCCAATACTTTCTTATACATTCTTTAAAAAGCGCTTATTGAAACGAATTATTCTTCATCTGCCTGCAGATGGTCGATATCGAGGATGCGGAGCTCGCAGGCTTTTACCACCAGGCGGGTGGCGTTGATGCCCATGCCGTGATTGCCGTCAGGGAAGAGTTTCTGAACCAGTTCTGCCTGTCGCTTCTCCAGACTCTTTACGCCGAAAGGCATTCCGCGCAGGTTGGTAATCTGCTCCTTGGTGTAACCCAACGCAAGATGGCGCAGGAAACGCTCGTCATACTCATCAATCTCATAATTCACCAGAGCCTCCTGACGCATCAGCTGGCTGTTTACGCTACGCTTGAAACGGTCTACTATCTTCTGAAGGATAGGCTGGTTGAACACCAGTTTCTTACCTCCCATGCAGCTCGCCACATCGCCACGCGTAAGGAGTTCGCCACTCTTCAGAATGATGCCGTCGCAGCCCGCATCGAGCACATCTACCCAGAGTTTTTCGTTCAGAATTTCTCCTGTAAAGATGAGCACCTTCACGTCAGGATACTGCTCCTTGGTCTGGCGGCAGATTTCTACGCCTACCGTGGTGGAACCGCCCAGTCCGAGGTCGAGCAGAACCAGATCAGGCAACTGCTGCTTGATGAGTTTCCAATAGGCTATTTCGCTCTCGGCAGTACCGATGATTTCAGCCTCTGGAATATCATTCTTGAAGATACCCTCTGTGCCCTTCAGTTCCAAGGGCACGTCTTCTACTATGATGACTTTAAAATTTTCCATTTTCTGATATTTTTATTTTCTTATGATTTTAAACTTTTCCATTTGATGCGTGCCGGCAGCACGGCCTCTATCCTGAGGCAACCCTTATCGCCCTGGCAAGCCTTGATGCCGCAGCCGCGCAGATTGGTAATCTCTCCCAGTTCCCTCACAATCTGCCGGCACAGGAGATAGCGCAAATCGCCCGTCAGAGGGGTGAAGAGCTGGGCATGGAGCGCAGCATCATAGGCCACATCCTGCTGGTCAATCCAATATCTCATGTAGGCAGACCCCGGAATCTCAGCCACTCCGGTATGGTAATCCTTGGAATTGCCACGCATCAGAGAAACAAGATAGCGGTTCAGGAAATCATCTGCCTTGATGTTGCCTTCTACCTGCTCCATCGCTTGGGCGCTGAGCAGAGAATAGAGCGATTTATAATAATCTACCAGTTCCTTGAGCGAATCTACATCATCGGGCTGCGAATCGATAAGCTGGCGGATGCGCGACGGATAATACATCGTTTCGTGCTTGAGCGTAGACAGACAGTTGTCGAGCACGGAATTGGAGATATGAAGTTTATCGTTCTCATATTCAGCCCTATGCAGCTCATCGGTCATCAGCTCCAGTTTCAGGGATTCCTGCTCAGCCTCGTCGGTCCGCTTAGCCTTGGTCTGTTCAATCATGGCAAACCGGTAACTCAGCACGTGGCGGTAATAGAGCAGATAATAAGCCAGCGGCAACTGCAGCAGCAACAGGATGAGCAGCACCACGGCCACGGTCTTCGAGTTCTCGCTCTGCTGCATCGTGTGCACGTAATTATCGAGCGTATTATCGGCACTTATCTCGCGGAACAGCTGGGTATAAACCTTGTTGTTGCTCTGGTAGAGCGACCATTGGTGCAACGCCAGGGCAGCCACGGCACACTCGTTTCTCAGGTCCAGGATGACGTGATAATTGGTTGGCAGTCCGGAGCGTATCCAGGAGAGTTCTGCCGCCATTCCCACCTCCGGATGAGCCACCATGAGATACTTGCCGTCGGGATATTTCGACAGATAGAACGCGTTGAGATAATGGCGCGAAGAATCGGCAAAGGCCAGGGTGCGCTGGTAGGTGCCGTTGATATTGCTGAAGTAGGCGCTATCTGCAAAATCGCCGGCACGCTGGAGATTGGCATCTACGTTCGTCTTGTGATGATTGTGGCGCTGGCGGATGTCGTTGGCCTTCTTAGCCTCGCAAGGCTGGACCGAAGCCGACAGCAGCACGAAGAGCATGATGATGATGCCCAACAACTGATGGGTTCGGCGGACGATACCTTTAGGCAGACGGAAACTGAAGCGGCTCCCCTCGCCCAACTTGCTTTCTGCCTTGATTTGGCAGCCGGCAAAGAGCGAACTCACCTTCTTATATTTCTCTATGATGCCCTTGCAGTTGAGCAGTCCGAAGCCGTGACCGCCTGTATAGGTCCGGTCGAAGACATGCGCCAGCTGCTCCTCGTCCATACCCTTTCCGGTATCTGAGATGCTGATTTCCACGAAGTCAGAAACCTTGGCGCTAATGGTTACCTTTCCGCCTTCGGGTGTAAACTTGCGGGCATTATCGGCTATGGTATTGATCATGAAGAGCGTAAGGATGCGGTCGGCCTTGACCACGGCATCTGTAGGTTCTACATCGAGTTTCACGCCCTGCATCTGGAAGCTCATCTTGCCCTTGCTTACAATATCGAAAAGCTGCTGGAGCGGGAAACTTTCGATACGCAGGCTGAGTGAGCCCTGGCGCATCTGAATCCACTCTGTAAGCACGTTGTTATATTGGTTTATCTTATCCGTGAGTTCGGCGATATACTGGTAGCGTTCTTGCCGCACCTCATCGCTTTCGCCCCCTTCGGAGAGTCGGTTTACCTCGTGAATCATGCGGTCGATGAAAGGCGTAATACTGTTTACGAGCGAAATCTTAGCCCTTTGTTCCAGATTGCGTTTCTTGTTTTCTTCGATATGCAGTCGGGTTACGTTCAGTTCATCCTGAACCTCCTCCTGCTTATCTTTTAATTCGTTGATTTTCTTAGTGTTATTCTCGTTCCACTCACGCAAAGGTGCAAGCAGTTTATCCATCGACTGGTTCTTCATCTTCTTGCGCTTCATGTGGTCGAAAACGTAGAGTAGAACTACCACGAGCACAATCATCGCCACCACGGCAGCAATCATCAGGTTGAGCTGCTGGGCGTTCTCGTCGAGTGCCGCGGCACGTGCCTCCAGCTGGCGGTCCTGTCGCGAACGGTCCTGCAAATCCAGATAGATATTGCGGTTGTAATCGCTCTGCTGCTTATCATCTATAGCCGAATAAACCAGACAGAGCCTTTCACGTATCGACGCTACGAGGTCGGGTGCCTGCTCGATGGCCTTGTTGTCGTTCAGGGCATGATTCAGGCAGTCGAGCGCAGAAGAATAATCATGGATATCAAAGAAACATTCAGCCAGCGTACGGTTGGCTCCGGCAGTCTGATAAACATCTCCGTAGCTCGAAAAGAGGTTGAGGGCACGCTGGGCAAAGTTGCCTGCCAGCAGATTGTTTGGCATCTGCTCGATGTTGAGATACTGGAAGGCAGGCAGGTTGTTGCGTATGAGGAAATCGCTCACCTCTCCTTTTCTGAGGTGCTCGCTTATAGACTGCAGGGCGTTAGCCTGCCAGTAAGGATAAGGATGGGCTGGGTCGCTAGCCAGCATGTAGCAGCTGATCAGCCGGTCGAATTCCGCCTGATTGATTTCGTTTTCGGTTCCCTTGACGATAGCTCCGCCCGAACCTATATTATAAAGATAGTTGAGATATTGTGCCGAATCCTGTTCCAGCTCATCTGGGTCCAGACGGTTAAGCTCCTGAAACATCGGCTCGTCTAAGCCCACATAATAAAAATAGGTGGCGGCCACAATATAGAATTCAGATTTCGCATAAATCACGCGTTTGCTTTCCCTCGGGGGCATGGAATTCACCTCTTCGCGAATTCTGCGCAAACGCCTCTTCGCCTTTTCGCGATAAGCATAAAAATCTTTGTTGTGCGATTCTCTCTGGCAGAGTCGCATGTTCTGAACATCGGCAATAGCGAGTTCTATCTGATTATCGCTCTCCTCTTCAATCTTCTTCAGCCATCCCTTGGCACCCTTGTAATCCATCTTGGCTATACATACGAAGGCAAGGTTGTTATAGGCTTCGGCACGGCCTGAGGGATAATCTTCTGAAAGCTTCAAAGCCCTCTCAGCCAGCACTTTGGTAGAATCGAGATTGCGATAATGATAAGCATAGGATTGCTCGTTCAGCTCGTCTACCCTTGCCTTATTCGCAGGAGAACAAGCTGAAAGAAAAAGAGCCGCCACCACCAGAATTGATGATGGCGACATGGAAAAGAAAGATGCTGAAATTTGCATCTCGAATGAAAAATAGTCTAAATTAAGAGCGAGCCTTCGCGATGTAACCGAGAGCCTCCTGACACTTGGCTGTGATGGCAGCCCAGTCGCCAGCAGCAACTGTCTCCTTAGGGAAGAGCTTAGAGCCCATACCTACGCAGAGAACGCCAGCCTTGATCCAAGGAGTAAGATTCTCCTCTGTTGGCTCTACGGCACCTGTTACCATGATGTTGCTCCAACGCAAAGGTGCCATTACGTTCTTAACGAATGAAGGACCACCTACGTTACCTGCTGGGAATACCTTGGTTACGTCGCAACCGGCAGCCTGAGCATTATTGATTTCAGTTACAGAACCGCAACCTGGTGAATAAGGAACCAGACGACGGTTGCAAACTGGAGCAATCTCTGGGTTGAAGTTAGGACCTACGATGAAGTTAGCGCCGAGCTGGAGATACAGAGAAGCTGTACCGGCATCAACAACTGTACCTGCACCCAGAATCATCTCAGGACAAGCCTTGTCGGCCCACTTTACCAACTCTCCGAAAATCTCGTGAGCGAAGTCACCACGGTTAGTAAACTCGAAAACACGTACGCCACCCTCGTAACAAGCCTTGATGACGTTCTTGCAGATTTCAACATCCTTATTGAAGAAAACAGGTACCATACCAGTCTCTTTCATGGCTGCCATAACCTGCATTTTGCTAAACTTTGCCATTACTTATTTTAATTAATAATTAATAGTTTACTGAAGTTTCGCAAGTAAGCCCCACACGCCCTGAAAGGGCAGAAGCTCCTAGCCCAGGGCATCGCCCTGGGTGTTTATGGGCGCAAACCTGTCGCCCTGTAAGGGCAAAAGCTTTCAAATACCTGGCAATATACAAAGCTTTTGCCCTTACAGGGCGCCTTGCTGATTGCCATTATACCCAGGGCGATGCCCTGGGCTAGGAGCTTTTGGGCCTTCAGCCCGTACTTGAACCACATGCGAAAGTTCAGTAATTAATAGTTTATAGGGGCTACTCCATAAGCATGACGGCTATAAACTATTAACTTTTAACTCTAAACTAAATCTATTATCTCTGAACTCGACCATTAGCGTTACCGCCAGCCAGGCTCTCTACCTCGTCAGCAGATACCAGGTTGAAGTCGCCAGGGATAGTATGCTTCAAAGCAGAAGCAGCTACCGCAAACTCAAGAGCCTCGCCCTGAGTCTCCTTAGTAAGAAGACCGTGGATCAGACCACCAGAGAAAGAGTCGCCACCACCAACGCGGTCGATGATAGGGTTGATGTCATAGTGCTTGCTCTGATAGAACTCCTTACCATCATAGATAAGAGCCTTCCAGCCGTTGTGTGTAGCAGAGAGAGATTCGCGGAGAGTAGAAACAACATACTTGAATCCGAACTCCTTCATCATGCCCTTGAAGATTCCGTAATAACCCTCAGCATCAGTCTTACCGCCCTCTACGTCAGCATCTGGCTTGAAGCCCAGGCAGAGCTGAGCATCTTCCTCATTACCGATGCAAACATCAACATACTTCATCAGAGGACGCATAACAGAGATAGCCTTCTCAGAAGTCCAGAGCTTCTTGCGGAAGTTGAGGTCAACAGAAACAGTTACGCCGTGACGCTTAGCAGCCTCACAAGCCAACTTGGTAAGTTCAGCAGCCTTGTCGCTAATAGCTGGAGTAATACCGCTCCAATGGAACCATTGGGCACCCTCCATAATCTTGTCGAAATCGAAATCAGATGGGTCAGCCTCAGCAATTGCGCTGTGTGCACGGTCGTAGATTACCTTGGATGGGCGCATAGAAGCACCAGTCTCGGCATAGTAGAGACCTACGCGGTCGCCACCACGAGCGATGAACTCTGTGTTAACGCCGTAACGACGGAGACCGTTGACAGCAATCTGACCGATCTCGTGCTTAGGGAGCTTAGATACGAAGTAAGCATCATGACCATAGTTAGCCAAGCTTACAGCTACGTTAGCCTCACCACCACCAGGGATGATGCGAAGTGATTCACTCTGAATGAAACGATTATTGCCTTCTGGTGATAAACGAAGCATGATCTCACCTAATGTTACAATTTTTGCCATGTTTGATAGTTTTAATTTTTTTGTTTTTATTTTGTTTGTTATGAGTAACAAATTAAATTCCACTTTTCAGTAGAGAAATGAAGTACAATTATCAGTTGTCGTTCAATTTCGAGGGCAAAAATAACCATAATTTCTCGAATAACGAAATAAAATCGCATTTTTTTTTGTTTTCCGTGCAAAAAAGTTGCTGTGTCTTCGCACAATTCAAAAAATTGTTGTATATTTGCGGCAAAATTCGTACTTGTGGTCGCACACTACAGAATTGCTTAATACTAATTGTGGTCTGTGCACAGCTAGGAAGTACCTGCGACGTTTTATCTATCGTAGCCCCCAGGAGAGGCTCCTTATATAATAAGTACACGCGAAGCAACCAGACCCGTAATGCTAAAAAACAATGGCCGAAAAAATCAGAATCAAGGATATTGCCGAGAGAGCTGGCGTATCCGTTGGAACCGTAGACCGAGTTCTGCACGACCGTCCAAACGTGTCGAAACCTGCACGCGACAAGGTCGAGAAAGCCCTCAAGGAAATGAATTATCAGCCTAATGTGTACGCCAGCGCTCTGGCTTACAACAAATCCTATACCTTCTACCTGCTGATTCCGAAACATGAATCGGAGGCTTACTGGGAGGAAATAGAGGAAGGCGCAAAAAAATGTGAAGATACCCGACGTGACTTCCATATCGATGTAGAGATTCGTTTCTATGAGCGTTCCAGCGAGGAATCGTTCCGCGAAGAAGGCAACAAGATTCTTGAGGCCAGTCCGGAAGGAGTCATCGTGGTGCCTTCATCGCTAGACGTAACCCGCGAGTTTACCGAGGCGTTGCATCACAAAAGCATCCCGTTCATCCTGCTCGACTCCTACATGCCCGATCTCCGTCCGCTCTCTTTCTTCGGTCAGGATTCGTTCTGTTCCGGTTTCTTCGCAGCCAAGATGCTGATGATGCTTGCAGCAAAGGAAGATGAAATCCTGCTCATGAGGCAGACCAAAGACGGAAGAGTGGTCAGCAAGCAGCAGGACAACCGAGAGGTAGGATTCCGCCATTACATGCACGACCACTTCCCTAACGTGAAGATTACCTTGCTCGACCTGCCGTTGAGCGGCACACGTGCTGAATTCGTCAAAATGCTGGAGAAGTTCTTTGCCGTGCATCCGAACATCCACCATTGCATCACCATGACTTCGAAGGCGCACATCGTGGGCGACTTCCTGCTGAAGACCAACCGCCGCGACGTTCAGATCATGGGCTATGATATGGTGGAGAAAAACGCCCGCTGTCTGCGCGAAGGAAGCATTTCCTTCCTCATCGCCCAGCACGCCTACATGCAGGGTTACTCCTGCGTAGACACGCTCTTCCAGGCCATCGTGCTGAAGAAGAAAGTTACGCCGGTAAACTATATGCCTATCGAGCTGCTGATGAAGGAAAATGTAGATTTCTATCGCAGAACCCAGCTCTAAGGCTATCGGGCAGAACAGGGTTTCCGCATGGAAGAATATTCTTACAGGAACATTATAAATTATAAACAATAAATAAAAAACAGACTACGTATGGAACAATCAAGTTTTATCAAGATTAACCCTGCCGACTCGGTAGTGGTTTGCTTGCGCCCTATGAAGAAGGGTGAAACGATTGAAGTAGATGGCAAGACTATCACATTATTGCAGGATACTCCTGCAGGACACAAGGTGCTCATCGACGATGCAGCCGAGGGTACAGACATCCTGAAGTATGGCTACCCTATCGGTCATGCAAAGACCGGTCTCAAGGCGGGCGAATGGGTAAACGAGAACAACCTCAAGACCAATCTTGCCGGTACGCTCGAATATACCTACAACCCGGTTAACGAGCAGCTGAACATCGCTAAGGAAAACCGCACCTTCATGGGCTACGTTCGCAAGAATGGCGAAGTAGGCGTAAGAAACGAAGTATGGGTAGTTCCTACCGTGGGCTGCGTTAACGGCGTGGCTGAGAAACTGGTAGAACTCCTCAAGAAAGAAACAGGCTGCGAAGGCATCGACGCCATCCACGCATGGCACCACAACTTCGGTTGCTCACAGCTCTCGGGTGACCATGAGAATACCCGCAAGGTGCTTCGCGATATCTGTCTGCATCCAAACGCAGGTGCCGTGCTCGTTCTCTCGCTCGGCTGCGAGAACAACCAGCCAAATGATTTCATGAAGATGCTCGGAGACTATGATCACGACCGCATCAAACTTCTTGTAACACAGAAGGTTGAAGGCGATGAGCTAGAGGAAGGCATGAAGATTCTGCGCAACCTCTATGCCCTGGCTAAGGAAGACAAGCGCGAGGAAGTTCCGGTAAGCAAACTGCGCGTAGGTTTGAAGTGTGGCGGTTCTGACGGCTTCAGCGGAATTACAGCCAACCCATTAGTAGGTGAATTTAGCGACTGGCTCGTAGCTCAGGGCGGTACAAGCATCCTGACAGAGGTACCGGAAATGTTTGGCGCAGAAACCATTCTGATGAACCGTTGCGAAAATAAGGAACTCTTCGACAAGACCGTTCACCTGATTAACGACTTCAAGGAGTACTTCCTGAGCCATGGTGAACCAGTTGGCGAGAATCCTTCTCCAGGTAACAAGGCAGGTGGTATCTCAACCCTCGAAGATAAGGCTTTGGGTTGCACCCAGAAGTGCGGCCGTGCTCCGGTAAGCGGCGTGCTCCAGTATGGCGACCGTCTGGAGACAACCGGTTTGAACCTGCTTTCAGCTCCGGGTAACGACCTTGTAGCAGCCACAGCTCTGGCTTCAGCAGGTTGCCAGCTCGTTCTCTTCACCACAGGTCGCGGAACCCCATTCGGAACCTTTGTGCCAACGATGAAGATTTCTACCAACAGCAATCTGGCAAAGAACAAGCCAAACTGGATTGACTTCAACGCCGGCGCTCTGGTAGAAGGTGTAGAAATGAAAGACTTGGTAAGCAAGTTTATTGATAAGATTATAGCCGTAGCAAGTGGCGAGGAGGCTCGCAACGAGTATAATGGCTATCGTGAAATCTCCATCTTCAAGAATGGAGTAACTCTTTAATTAAGAAGAAAAAGAAGTATGAGTAATAAAAAAGGTTTGCTGGCGTTGTCGCCATTATTTTTGCTGATTGTCCTCATCGTGGCTTTTACCGTATATTCGGTAGACAGCAGTCATCTGGACACCAGCCTCTCGCTCACAGTAGCGTTCATGATTTCGAGCATTTATGCCGTGGCTATTTCCGGCGGAATGCCTGTCAGGAAACGAGTGGACACATACAGCAAGGGTGCCGGCGCCAACAACCTGATGCTCATGCTCTGGATTTACGTGCTGGCTGGCTCGTTTGCCGCATCAGCCAAGGCGATGGGAGCCGTTGATGCAACCGTCAACCTGGCGCTCAGCATCCTGCCAGCCAGCATGATTCTGCCAGGACTCTTCCTGGCTACCTGCTTTATCTCCGTATCTATCGGAACAAGTGTGGGAACCGTAGTGGCTCTGGTTCCGATAGCCGCCGGACTGGCCCACTCGATGGATGCTAATGTAGGCATGATGACCGCCATCATCGTAGGTGGCGCTTATTTCGGCGACAACCTCTCGTTCATCTCCGATACGACGGTTGTTGCTACGCAGACGCAGAACTGCAAGATGAGCGATAAGTTCAAGGTCAACTCCATGATTGTGGTTCCGGCCGCCGTACTCGTGCTCATCGCCTATTCTGTCATGGGAGTCGGTCTTCAGGCCCCAACCCACATCAACGAGGTAGAATACATGAAAGTATTGCCTTACCTCACCGTCCTCGTTACCGCTATTGCCGGCATGAATGTAATGGCTGTTCTCACTCTGGGCACCCTACTCTGTGGCGCCATCGGCATAGGTAGTCATCTTCTGGGTGCCTCCGGAAGCTACGACCTCTTTGGCTGGTTCTCAGCCATGGGCAACGGCATTATCGGCATGGGCGAACTCATTATTATCGCCATGATGGCAGGTGGTATGCTCGAAATCATCCGCGAAAACGGCGGAATCGATTTCATCATCAACAAGATTACAGCCCACGTAAACAGCAAGCGTGGAGCCGAACTTTCTATCGCCGCCCTCGTTTCGATGGTAAACATCTGTACGGCAAATAATACGGTAGCGATTCTGACAGTAGGAAATATTTCGAAAAAGATAGGCGACCGGTTTGGCGTAGACAACCGCAAGGCAGCCAGCATTCTCGACACCTTCTCGTGCATGGTTCAGGGATTGATTCCTTATGGCGTGCAGATGCTCCTGGCAGCCGGCCTGGCCAATCTCAGTCCGATGGACATTCTTCCTTATCTCTACTATCCGCTGGCGATAGGTGTGGCAGCCCTGCTGGCCATCCTCTTGCGCTATCCTAAGAGATACAGTTAGGAAGACTTCTAAAAATCAGAGGAGGGTCTCCTTCTGCGTTAGAGATTTCTTGACAGGAAGAACAAAACTTTATTATTGACTATTAATAAGAACAAGGCATATGAATTTTCTTCAGCGCAACCTTTTTACTAAGCTCCGTGCCGACAACTTCGGCATCAAGGAAGAAATGGAACCGATGACTACCTTTAAGAAGAAAAAGATAGCTCAGATGCTCAAGAACGTGAATGATGTTCCTGCCGGAGAGGTGAAGATGAACAACGGTTTTCTGAACCGACGGCTCAGCAAGATTCAGGAAGATGAACGCCACGCCATCGATACCTCTATCGAGACCATTTATCTGCTGCGCATCATCGTGGCAAACGTAAATGGAATGCTGGCTAACGGAATCAATCTCAGAGGAATCATCCAGTTGGGAGACTACCTGAGAACCCGAGGCGACAAGGTAGATTTCGTGAAACTGGAGAAGTGGCTTGCCAAGCTCCGCATCCAGCGCATCGCCCAGCTGGAAGGAAGCGTGCTCATCACCTTCTTCGATTTCGAACAGGACGAAATCCCATTCGTTCATCACATAGAAAGAGGCGCCTACAAGCTGACGCTCCGTTCGCTCTACTATAATATCATGGACCAGCAGGCCATTCAGTTTGAGCAGACCAGCAGCGGCTTTGTACGCACCACGGGGGGAACCATGCGCAAGAATCTGCGCCGCAGCATGCGCTATCTGCAATACGCTCCGATAGAAACCATGAGCAATTTCATGAACAATTTCTTCCGTTCATTATCTGAGATTGAAGAATAAATTTCAGTAAGGATTGAAGGGGTTAACCTGGGATTCATCAGGACGAAGAGTAAAATATCTATAAAATTAATCTCTTAGTAGTACGATTTTCATCTGATTTTCGTATCTTTGCATCTATGAAAAAGTTATTTATCTCTATTATAGCATCCATTATTGCCTTGGGAGCCCATGCCCAGGTGCAATGCGAAGACACTTGTCGGCACGTTCACGGCATCGACTTGAGTCATTATCAGGGCAACGTGTTCTGGGAAACCGTGGGCGACAACTCTAAGATGGCTTACGTTTATCTGAAAGCTACCGAGGGCGGAACCAACATCGACAGCAAATACAAGAAGAATATCGACCTGGCTCATCGCTACGGAATGAAAGTAGGTTCTTATCATTTCTACAGACCCCGCATCCCACAGCAGACGCAGTTGGAAAATTTCAAGGCCCAATGCCGTCCGGGAGATCAGGACCTCTTGCCTATGATTGATGTGGAGACGAAAAGCGGCATGAATACAGAAGAATTCTGCGATTCGCTCTTTAAGTTTCTGCATCTCGTAGAGAAAGCATATAAGCAGAAACCCCTCATCTATACGGGAGCCAATTTCTATGACAACTATCTTCTGGGCAAGCTAGACAGCTACAAGCTGATGATTGCCCAGTATACGAAGCGCATCCCTGTATTGCGCGATGGTAGAGATTTCGAAATGTGGCAATATACGGGTAAGGGCAGACTCAACGGAATAAACGGCTATGTTGACAAAAGCCGTTTCATGGGGCGCCACAAGCTCAGAGAAATCAGATTCAGACATCGATAGTACTTGGAACCCTGAACTTGGAACTTTATGATTAGCTTCAAGGTAAAGAGTGGATAAGGTCTGGAAGTAGAGAAGCATGAATTATATAAGTAAATTAATAAACACAAAATAGAATTATGGCAATTATAAAATGTCCGGAATGCGGACGCCAAATTAGCGATAAAGCACCTACCTGCCCTAGTTGCGGAGTAGAAATAGCAGGCAAAATTACCAAATGCCCAAATTGTGGCGAGATTTATTTCAGCAACCTGGAAATGTGTCCTAACTGCCATGAGCTGAATCCTTCGCTCACAAGAATGACGCCTCCGACAGGAATGAGCCAGCAGACTCCTGCCAGCCAGGCTTCTATGACTCAGCTGCAAGAAGCTGAAAACGCAGCCAGACAGAATGCTATCAGACAAGAAGAAATTCGCCGCCAGGAGGCTCTCAGGCAGCAGGCTCGTCCTCAGACACCTGTCAGAACAGCAACACCTCCTACTCCACCCGTTCCTCCGGTTCGCCCACAGCAATCTAATTCTCAGAACGGCGGAAACGGCGAGGGAACCCAGGAAAAGAAAAAAAGCAACCGTGGCGTCATTATCATCTCTCTGATTTTCGCCTTCCTCGTTTGTGGCATTTTCTACTATTTCTATGATAGTGCCAATAAGAATAAGGAACTGGAAGCTTACGAGTATGCGATGCAGAGTAGCGACCCGATGGTTCTGCAGAGTTACCTAGATACTTACAAAGATGCTGACGAGGCGCATCGTGATTCCATCATGGCTCACCTCGAACTTCTGAAACAGACCGATCAGGACTGGACCAACGCCGTAGTAAGCGGTTCGAAAGAGGCCCTGCAGGCTTATCTCGACAAATACCCAAACAGTCCACACAAGCAGGAGGTTTTGAACAAGATAGATTCCATCGACTGGAATGTGGCCAAGAATGCTGATAATGTAGAAGCTTACCAGGCTTATCTTGCCGCTCATGCTGACGGTTCGCATATCGAAGAGGCTGAGAATGCGATGAAGAAAGCCAAGAGCAGAGATTTGCAGCCTGAAGAGAAAGATATGGTAAGCAGTCTGTTCCGTCATTTCTTCCAAAGCATCAATACCCGCGATGCTGATGGTTTGCAGGCTTCATGCGAGGACATTCTCTCTTCGCTTCTGGGTAAGAATTCTGCTACCAAGGCAGATGTTGTTACCTTTATGAATAAGCTTTATAAGGAAGATGTGACCAACCTGAACTGGTTCCTCACCAACGATTATAAGATAAAGAAGCGCGAGGTGGGTGACGAAGATTATGAATATCAGGTTCAGTTCTCAGCACGTGAGGAAGTTCAGCTTACCGACGGTACTAAGAAAACCAACCATTTCAAAATCAACGCAACCGTTTCGCCAGACGGCAAGGTTTCTGCGTTCAACATGTCGAAGATTAATGCCGCAGAATAGAATAAAAAACGCCCTGCAAGATCAGGAACTTCATTTCTGAATGTTCCCTTCTTGCAGGGCGTTTCTTTTTACCTTCATGTTTCGGGAAGGTTCTCATGTCCGAGAACCCGTTCCCTTCTTTTAGAAATTACTTTGCATCCTTCATCTGACGGAGCAAATCTTTCTGCTTATCATTCAACCCGGTTGGCAACTTCACGTTATAAGTAATCATCAGGTCGCCAAAGGTTCCGTCACCTCGGTCGTATCCTTTTCCGCGAACACGAACCTTCGTGCCATTCTGCGTTTCCGGCTTAATCTTCAGTTTGATTTTAGAACCATTACTCAATTTAATGATTCCTTCGCCGCCCAGCAGAGCCGTATAAAGGTCGATATTCACATTCATGTTCATTTCGCCGTTATTGGCACGACCATTCTGTCCGCAACCGCCGCCACAACCACCAGTACCGAAATCAGCACCAGCTCCGTAGCCAGCACCATTAAAACCGCCAAAATTGCCGGAACCGAATCCTTTAGCAGACTGCTGGCTTCTGCCACGACCTCCGAAGAGATTTTCGAAGAAGCTGGAGAAACCTCCGCCTCCGCCAAACTGGCTGAAGTCGAAACCCTCGAATGGATTTCCACCTGCTCCACCATAGCTTCCGGAACCGCCTGCACCACCAGCTCCGCCGAAACCGCCGAATGCATCAGCATTCTTCCATTGTTCGCCATACTGGTCGTATTTAGCACGCTTATCTGGGTCAGAAATCACCTCATACGCCTCGTTCAGCGCCTGGAACTTAGCCTTCGCCTTCGGGTCGTTAGGGTGCAAATCTGGGTGAAACTGTTTTGCACGTTTACGATACGCAGCTCTCACATCCTTCTGCGGAATGTTCTTGTCTACGCCGAGAATCTTGTAATAATCAACAAATGCCATATTATAAAACCTCCTATTTTTTAGTTTTTAAAAAATATCCAACAAAAAGTATGCCTATTTAAGTTCTTTTTTGTACTTTTGCAGAGAAAATAAGAAACAGAGCTCAACTGATGGGCTTTCATTACTCAAAAGTAATACATTAATTTATATGAAACAATTATTTGCTGCGCTTCTTCTGGCGCTAACTTTCAATTCACAAGCGATGGCACAACAACGTACCGTAAAACTGAGAGTGATAGAGACAAGCGATGTGCACGGCTCTTTCTTCCCTTACGATTTCATCAACCGTAAGCCAAAAGCAGGAACCTTGGCGCGCGTTTCTTCCTACGTCAATAATTTGCGAAAAGACTACAAGGATAACCTCATCCTCTTGGAGAATGGCGATATTCTGCAGGGACAGCCTACCTGCTATTATTATAATTATGTAAACACAGAGGCTAGAAACGTGGCTGCCGATGTGGTAAACTACATGAAGTATGATGCGCAAGTGTTTGGCAATCATGATGTTGAAACGGGTCATCCAGTTTACGACAAATGGATAAAAGAACTCAATTGCCCAGTTCTAGGTTCCAACATCATCAGCACTTCTACAGGCGAGCCATACGTTAAGCCTTATCTCATCCTGAACCGCGAGGGCGTGAAGGTGGCAGTCTTGGGAATGATTACTCCTGCCATTCCAAACTGGCTCACGGAGAATCTCTGGAGCGGACTGAAATTTGAAAATATGGTAACAAACGCCCGCAAATGGGTGAAATATCTTCAGGAGAATGAGAAACCGGATGTCATCATCGGCCTCTTCCACAGCGGAAAAGACGGAGGCATCCAGACTGCCGAATATGATGAAGACGCCTCTATCAAGGTGGCAAAAGAAGTGCCGGGCTTCGACCTCGTTCTCTTCGGTCACGACCATACGCGCGACAACGAAACCGTAACCAATACTGATGGAAAGCAGGTGGTTTGCCTGGATCCTGCCAACAACGCCATTAACGTGGCTGATGCTGAAATAACCCTCACCCTCAACAAGAAAAGGGTGAACGGAAAGAAGCAGCTGGTGGTAACTGACAAAAAGGTGACAGGCAAGATTGTGGATGTGACAGATTGTCCTATCGACGAGGATTTCATGAAGACTTTCGAACCTCAGATTGCGGAAGTAAAGAAATATGTGGGCAAGCAGATTGGCAACTTCAAGACTACCATCTACAGCCGCGACCAGTTCTTCGGCAGTTCTGCTTTCAACGATTTCATCCTCAACCTCCAGTTGCAGATAACAAAAGCCGACATTTCGTTTAACGCTCCCCTTCAGTTCAACGCGGTTCTGAAAGCCGGCCCAATCTACGTGAGCGACATGTTCAATCTCTATAAATATGAGAACCAGCTCTACGTAATGCGCATGACGGGCGAAGAAATCAGAAAGCATCTGGAAATGAGTTACGACCTTTGGGTGAACACCATGAAGAGCCCGGACGACCATCTCCTGCTGCTCGATGAGAAGACCGTTGGCGACCAGCAACGCCTCGGTTTCAAGAATCTCTCGTTCAACTTTGATAGTGCTGCGGGAATCGATTACGAAGTTGACGTAACCAAGCCAGACGGCGAGAAGGTGAAGATTCTGCGCATGAGCAACGGCGAACCTTTCGATGAGAAGAAATGGTACAAGGTAGCCGTTAACAGCTATCGTGGAAATGGCGGCGGCGAACTCCTAACCAAGGGTGCCGGAATCCCGAAAGACAGTCTTGAAAGCCGAATCATCTATCGCAGCAAGCGCGACCAGCGCTACTATCTGATGGAAGAAATTGAAAAGATGGGAACGGTTGATGCAAAACCAAACAACAACTGGAAGTTTGTGCCGGAAGCATGGACCAAGCCTGCTGCCCAGCGCGATTTCGAATTGCTGTTCGGTAAGAAGAAATAGCTCCTCGAAACGCTTCTGGAAAAGCATATTATAAAGATCAAAGTAAAAAAGCAAATAAGTTCAAAATAAAGAATGAAGTATTGGTTTATATTTTGCAAGACTGATCTCTTGCTCGAAAAGAAAGAAGATGGAACCTATACGATTCCTTGTTCAGAAGAGAGTCCAATCCCAACAAAGCCTTGGACTCACATTCTCAATATTACCCCGATGGAAGACGGAACAGAGGTGAAGACCTTCACCATTCCTGAGCCCGTTACCGGCAATCCGAAGTACGAAATGTGCGGCTTGCGCCCTAGTTTCTACAAACTCTCTCCTGCCCTTTACCAGAAAGCAGGAAAGTGTCAGGAACTCAACTATTGGGACATGAATACCCAATTCTGCGGCGTTTGCGGAGCTCCGATGAAAATGGCAACCGACATCAGTAAGAAATGTACAGAATGCGGCAAACAGGTCTGGCCTTCACTTGCCACAGCCATCATCGTTCTGATTAAGAAAGATGATCAGGTCTTGCTGGTACACGCTCGCAATTTCAAGGGAAATTTCGCCAGTCTCGTGGCTGGTTTCGTAGAGACTGGCGAGAATCTGGAAGAGGCGGTTCATCGTGAAGTAAAGGAAGAAACCGGTCTGACTATCAAGAACTTGAAATATTTCGGTTCCCAGCCTTGGCCTTATCCGAGCGGTCTGATGATTGGCTTCTCGGCAGAATATGTAGATGGAGAAATTCATCTTCAGAAAGAAGAACTCTCTCGTGGTAAATGGTTCACGAAAGAGAATCTCCCTATTCTCCCAGAGAAACTTTCCATCGCCCGAAAACTCATCGACGCCTGGCTGGCGGACAAACTCTAATAATGAGGACAAACTCTAAAAAATGATGAAAGAGAAACTTTGGAATGCAAACTACATCAAGGTGATGACTACCAACTTTCTGTTGTATTTCGCCTTCTATCTGCTCACACCTTTGCTCCCTCTCTATCTGAGCGAAAATTTTGGAGCCACGAAAGATGTGATTGGAATTGTGCTGAGCGGCTATACGGTTGCCGCCCTCATTATTCGTCCGTTCAGCGGATATGTGGTTGACAGCTTTTCGCGCAAGAAGGTTCTGATGGTCTGTCTCACGGCCTTCGCCATCTTCTTTGCCGGCTATATTGCAGCCAGCACCATCCTGATGTTTGCCATCTGCAGAACCTTGCACGGAGGTCCGTTCGGAGCCGTAACAGTTGCCAACAGCACCTGCGCCATCGACGTTCTTCCGGCAAGTAGGAGAAATGAAGGAATCGGACTCTACGGACTGAGCAACAATTTTGCCATGGCAATTGCTCCATCTATCGGAATCTATCTCCATAATGCGGTAGACAGTTATATGATTCTCTTCTGGATAGCTTTCATCGTGGCGATTGCCTCAGTTGTGATTGCAGGAACCATCCGCCTCCCCGAAAAGGAAATCGTTAAGAACAAGGAGAAGCTTTCTCTCGACCGCTTCTTCCTGACGCGTGCCTGGCTCCTTGCCATCAACATCGCCATGTTCGGTTTCTGCTGGGGCGTTCTGAGTAATTATCTCGCAATCTACAGCAAGGAGGAACTCGGAATTACGGGCGGAACGGGCACTTTTTTCGCCCTTCTTTCCATGGGCCTGTTCCTGTCAAGATTGCAGGGAAGAAAAGCCTTGAGCCAGGGAAAACTTACCCAGAATGCGGCCGAAGGAATGCTGCTTTCGCTTGTTGGTTTCATCATCTTTGTTGCCGTCAAGCACCCGGTAGCCTATTATCTTTCGGCTTGTCTTATCGGCTTGGGCAACGGTCATCTTTACCCAGCCTTTCTCAACATGTTTATTAATGTGGCTCGTCACGACCAGCGTGGAACGGCAAACAGCAGCATTCTTACAGGTTGGGATTTGGGCTTCGGAATCGGCTGTCTGCTAGGCGGAGTTGTGGCAGAACATTTCGGTTACAACGGAACATTCTGGATGGTTGCTATAGAAAATGCAGCTTCCGTTCTCCTCTTCTTCGCCGCTTCGAAACAATTCTTTGAGAAGAGACGCAGAGAATAGAATACAGTTGATAAAGAGAAATATAAGATTATGAATAAAAAAAGAGCACTTCATCCGAGACAGAAGAAAGTCTCAGGCGAAGTGCTTTTATTTTTATCTTACTTTTCTGTTTTTAGAAAGGAAGATCATCTGCGCTACCACCCTCTGCTGCAGGAGCTGCAGGCTGAACTGGAGGGAATGCTGCTGTTGCGCCATTAGCAGGAGCTGCTGGCTGAGCAGGAGCTACAGGAGCACCTACTGGAGGAAACGCAGCTGGCTGCATTCCGCCCATAGCACCAGCTACGGCGTTAGGGTCAACACGCTGGATGTTCCAGGCACGGACGCTGTTGTACCAACGGCCCTGATACTCGTGAGCATCAATATCGAAAGAAACCAGGAGTTCCTCTCCACTCTGAATGTTGAACTGAGCCAGACGGTCTGCTCCGAAAACATCAAAGCACAATTTCTTTGGATACTGCTCGTGGGTTTCAATTACGAACGACTGAGCTTTCCACTCTCCTCTCTGAGAGACGCCGCTTCTTTCAGGCAAAACGGCAATAACCTTTCCTTGTAATTCCATATGATAATATTTAAAGTTTTTCCTTTGTTTAAAGGGTGTTTTTTTCTTTCTGACTGCGAAATTACTAAAAATAGTTCAAAAACTAGAACTTTTCTCCAATTATTTTTGCTTATCAGCGATATTTTTTGTATTTTTGTGCTCAATTAGGTGATATTGCCTAATTAAATTAAGGTGAAACAGAAAACAAAATAAAAATTAAATAAAATACTCATGAGATTTACAGTATCAAGTTCTGCATTGAGCAGCAAGCTCAACATGCTCGCAAAAGTGATTGGAAGCAAGAATTCGTTGCCAATCCTCGATTGTTTCCTTTTCCAAGTTGCTAACGGTGAAATGAGCATCACGGCTAGCGATAGTGATAATGTCATCAAGAGTACACTCGCTCTTACCGACCACGATGGAGAAGGTGAGTTTTGTGTGCCTAACCGCGTTATCCTCGATGCGTTGAAGGAACTGCCTGAGCAGCCTCTTCACTTCGATGTGGATGCTGCCGGAGAAGCCGTTGCCATCAAGATTGTTTACCAGAACGGTCTTTACAACTTCACAGGTCAGAGCGCAGAGGAATATCCTCGCACACAGAGCATGAACGATGCTTGCACCACAGTTTCTTTGCCTACAGAAATGCTGATCAACAACATTTCACGCTCGCTCTTCGCTACAGCCAGCGATGAGTTGCGCCCTGTCATGAACGGTATTTACTTCGACCTGACAGCAGATGCTCTCGCTATAGTAGCAAGCGATGGTCACAAGCTGGTTCGCAGCAAGAACTTCACTATCAAGAGCGAATCTCCTTCAGCATTCAACTTGCCTAAGAAGCCAGCTTCTCTGCTGAAGAACATTCTGAGCAAGGACGGCGACGATGCTATCATCAAGTTTGATGACCGAAGCGCAGAAATCCAGTTTACTGACGGCGTTATGAGATGCAGACTGATTGATGGCCGCTACCCTAACTACAACTCTGTCATTCCAAACAACCCTAACGAGGTTACAGTAGACCGCAGAGGCTTGCAGAGTGCTTTGCGCCGCGTATTGCCATTTGCAAGCGAGAGCAGCCAGCTCATCCGTTTCCACATCGAGTCAGGCCGTTTCGAGGTTTCTTCTGAGGATATTGACTTCTCAACATCTGCAAAGGAACAGTTGTCTTGCGAATACAACGGCTCTCCTATCAGCATCGGCTTCAAGGGAAGCAGTCTGATGGAAATCATGAGCAATCTCACCAGCGACAACATCATCATCCAGCTGGCAGACCCAAGCCGTGCCGGAATCATCGTACCAGCAGAACAGCCTGAGAACGAAGATATTCTGATGCTCATCATGCCTATGCTCCTTAACGACTAAAGGAGCACGGGCTTTCTCTGAAACAACAAAAAGAAAAGTATTTCTACAAAAATGAAACTCAATTTAACTAAGCCTCTGATCGTGTTCGACCTGGAGACAACGGGTCTTGACATGATCAAGGATCGTATTATACAGATTTCTTACATCAAGGTAATGCCTGATGGAACTGAAGACCGCAAGAACCTCTACGTAAATCCTTGCAAGGAGATTCCAGCCGAAGTAGTTGCCCTTACAGGCATCAGCAACGAAGATGTAAAAGATGCGCCAACCTTCAAGCAGCTGGCTGCCACATTAGAGAAGGAATTTACAGGTTGCGATTTCGCAGGCTACAATTCCAACTACTTCGATGTACCGATGCTCGCAGAAGAATTCCTGCGTGCTGGAATCGACTTCGATTTCAACAAGTGCCGTCTCATCGATGCGCAGACCATCTTCATGAAGATGGAACGCCGTAACCTGGCTGCTGCCTACAAGTTCTATTGCGGCAGAAAGATGGAGGAAGATTTCGAAGCTCATCGTGCAGATCAGGATACAGAGGCTACTTACCGCGTGCTCATGGGCGAGCTCGACAAGTATGCTCCAGGCGTGCAGGACGAACCTGAGCGCGTGCTCAACAACAACATGGATGAACTAGCCGATTTCTCTAAGCAGAAGGATAATGTAGACTTCGCCGGACGCATAGTTTGGGAAGAAGTAAAAGACGCCCAGGGCAACGTAGTAAACGATGAGAACGGAAATCCTTTGAAGCACGAAGTATTCAACTTCGGTAAATACAAAGGATGGGATGTGGCTGAGATTCTGACCAAAGACCCGGGTTACTTTACATGGGTCTTGGGAAGCGATTTCACCAACAATACCAAGCAGGTGCTTACCCGCATCCGCCTTCGTGAATTCAACAAGAGAATGGGAAAATAATTGTTACCGGGCTTTCGCAAGCAGTTGAAGAACAAACCTCTTGCGAAACTCGGATTTATTTCTTAACAGTTAGAAAAATTCATGTTAAAAGGAAAGAAAATCGTATTGGGTATTACGGGCTCTATTGCAGCCTACAAGTCTTGCCTCATCATACGAGGTCTCATCAAGCGCGGAGCCGAAGTGCAGGTGGTCATTACGCCTGCAGGAAAGGAGTTCATCACTCCCATCACCCTTTCGGCTCTTACGCATAAGCCTGTGGTAAGCGAATTCTTCTCGCAGCGCGATGGAACCTGGAATTCGCACGTAGACTTAGGTCTGTGGGCCGACGCCATGCTCATCGCTCCTTGCACAGCCTCTACCATGGGAAAGATGGCTCACGGAATTGCTGACAACATGCTCATCACAACCTATCTGTCGATGAAAGCGCCTGTTTTCATCGCTCCAGCCATGGACCTCGACATGTATAAGCATCCTTCTACCCAAGCCAACATGAAAACACTTCTGGGCTATGGAAATCGCATCATAGAACCCGAAGTGGGATTCCTGGCAAGCGGACTGGAAGGAAAGGGACGCATGGAAGAACCTGATATTATCGTAGAATGCCTTGACAGATTCTTCAATGAACAGGCTCAGCAGAATGCGAAGACCGATGAAGCTGCATCAGAAAACTGCAAGGAAAAAGAAAGCGATAAGCTCGATTTGAAAGGCAAGAAGATCATGATTACAGCCGGACCAACTTACGAAAAGATTGACCCGGTACGTTTCATCGGCAATTATTCTTCCGGCAAAATGGGCTTTGCCCTTGCTGAAGAGTGCTGCCGTCGTGGTGCTGAGGTTACGCTGGTTGCAGGTCCGGTTTCGCTCAGCTGTTCCGAAGCTATTCATCGCATCGATGTAGAAAGTTGCGAGGAAATGTATCAGGCAGCCACTAAAGCTTTTGCCTCTACCGATGCAGCCATTCTCTGTGCTGCTGTTGCTGATTTCAAGCCAAGCGAGATTGCTGACAGGAAAATCAAGCGCGAGAAAGATGATCTGGAACTCCGCCTCGTCCCTACTCACGATATTGCTGCAGCCCTTGGCAAGATGAAACAAAAACATCAGCGAATTGTGGCTTTCGCCCTGGAAACCAACGATGAAGAGGCTAATGCACAGAAAAAACGCAAAAAGAAAAATGCCGATTTCATCGTGCTTAACTCTACTCGCAATCCGGGAACCACATTCCGTACGGATGACAACCAGATAACGATTATTTCTGAAGAGGGTAAGAAAGAATATGAGAAGAAACCGAAAACTGAAGTGGCTCGTGACATTATCAACGAGCTGGCTCATCTCTTGTAGCCCCATCACATCAGCTGCTCAGGAGTTACAGGCTAAGATTACCATCAACCATGCCCAGATTCAGGGCACGGAAAACCGGGTATTCGATAATCTGCAGCAAACTCTTGAGCAGTTTGTGAACGACAGGCAATGGACGAATCTTCAATTCAGGAAGAACGAGCGCATCGTGTGCAACTTCAATATCACGGTAAGCAAGTATGATAAAGACCAGAATATCTTTACCTGCAAGGCGCTCATCCAGGCCAACCGTCCCGTCTACAATTCAGCCTATACGTCCACCTTATATAATAATGTGGATGAAAACTTCACGTTCAAGTTTGCCGAGTTCGACCAGCTGGAGTTTACCGAAGAGCGGATTGACAACCAGCTAACGGCTCTGCTCGCCTACTATGCTTACCTCATCATCGGTTTAGATCTTGACAGTTTTGCGCCTAAAGGTGGGGAAGACATTCTGCAACGTTGCATGAACCTCACCAACAACGCCCAGAATCTGGATTTTCCGGGCTGGAAAGCGTTTAGTGACAACAGAAACCGGTTCGCCATTATTTCCGATTATCTCGACGGAGCCATGGAACCTTTCAGAATGCTGCAATACAACTATTACAGAAAAGGGCTCGATGAAATGGCGAATAATGTGGAACGAGGCAGAACGGAAATCACCAACACCCTGCTCCAGGATCTGAAGAAGGCACGTACGGACAGACCGCTCAGTCTGCTGCCACAAATCTGGACCGACTATAAGAAGGACGAGCTTGCTAACATCTATCAGAAACATGGCACTCAGAAAGAGAAAGAAAGCATTTATGAGCTGCTCTTCTCCATCAATCCTTCTCAAAACTCATATTGGGACAAAATCAAGGAATAAGGCTACATGTAGAATGATTCGAGGCAACTTCCCGGATGATAAAGCAATGATTCTTCCTAGGTAGGTTAAGTTCCTTTAAAACAATAAGATAAGAAATTATGCTCAAGCAATTATACATCAAGAATTTCACGTTGATTGACGAGTTGGATATTCCTCTTTATCCAGGATTCTCAGTCATCACGGGCGAGACGGGTGCCGGAAAGAGCATCATTCTCGGAGCCATCGGACTGCTTCTGGGCAACCGTGCTGACAGCAAGGCCATCAAGGCAGGAAGAGACCGATGCGTGATTGAAGCCCACTTCGACCTGTCAAAATACGGAATGCAGGATTTCTTCGATGCTAACGATATTGATTATGATGCAGAAGACACCATCATCCGCCGCGAACTGACAGCAGCCGGAAAGAGCCGTGCCTTCATCAACGACACGCCCATCCCCCTGAGCAAGATGAGAGAACTGGGTGAACAGCTCGTCGATATTCATTCGCAGCACCAGAACCTCCTGCTGCAGAAGGAAGACTTCCAGCTCAGCGTGGTCGACATTATTGCCCACGATGAAAAGCAGAAGAAGGCTTATCTTGCCGAATACAAGAACTATAAAAAGGCTAAGCAGCAGCTGGAAGACCTGAAAGCGGAAATCGCAAAGAACAGGGAGAACGAGGAATTCATGCGCTTCCAGTTTAAGGAACTGGATGACGCTAACCTACAGGAAGGCGAACTTGAGCAACTGGAACAGGAAGCAGAACCCCTGAGCCATTCTGAAGACATCAAGACTGCGCTCTATGAAGCAGATAATGCACTCTCGGGCGAAGACGGCAGCATTCTCGACAAACTGAAAAATGCAGCCCAGCAGATTGACAACATTAAGGAGGTTTATCCGGATGTGAAAGAGGTGGCTGAACGAATGCAGAGCAGCTATATAGAACTCAAGGATATTGCCCAGGAAATAAGCGGAAGCGTTGACAATATAGAGTTCGACCCGAACCGGCTTGAAACCATCAATTCCCGGCTTGACCACCTCTACTCGCTCCAGCAGAAATTCCATGTGGAAAATGTAGAGGAACTCATCGCCACTCGCGAGCGAATCAACGAACAGCTACAGCACATTGATAATGGAGATGAAGACATAGAAGAGCTGGAAAAGCAAGTTGCCCTTCTGCTTGCCAAGGCTGAAAAGCTGGCTGGTGAACTGACTGCCATCCGAACAAAATCGGCTAGAAAGATAGAAGAAGAAATGAAGAAACGTCTCATTCCTCTGGGAATTCCAAACGTCCGCTTCGAAATTTCATTCTCCGCCAAGCCGCTCAGTTCTGATGGTGTTGACAAGGTAAATTTCCTGTTCAGCGCCAATAAGAGCACGCTTCTCCAGCCGGTGAGTCAGGTTGCTTCCGGTGGAGAAATCGCCCGCGTCATGCTTTCTCTGAAGGCCATGATCAGCGGCGCCGTAAAACTGCCAACCATCATCTTTGATGAAATCGACACGGGAGTAAGCGGTAAGATTGCTGAAAAGATGGCGGAAATCATGACAGAGATGGGCAACCTGAACCGCCAGGTGATTTCCATCACCCACTTGCCGCAGATTGCTTCCATGGGAACCCATCATTACAAGGTTCTGAAAGAAGAAACCGAAGAGGGAACTCTTTCTCACATGAAGGAACTCAACGAGCAGCAGCGTATAGAAGAAATCGCCCAGATGCTCAGCGGAAGCGACATTACGCCTGCTGCCCTGGCAAATGCTAAGGAGTTGCTCAATAAACACAAGCAACACAAATAAGATTATGAAAAAAATAAATATGATCATGATGGGACTGATGCTCGGAGCATCGTCCCTCTATGCCCAGCCGGGTTCGGTCCAGAAACTGGCTAAGAGCGTTTTCACCTTGACTACTTTCAATCAGAAAGGCGACATTATCGCCTCTACCCAAGGTGTTTTTATCGACAACAAGGGAACGGCTATCAGCACCTTCAAGCCATTTGTCGGAGCTGTAAAGGCTAGCGTTGTTGACGCTTCCGGAAAATCGATTCCTGTTGAGGCCATCATGGGAGCCGACGAACTCTACGATGTGGCTAAATTCCGCATCAACGCCTCTACAGTTGCTGCCCCTATTGCAACCAAGGAATCGGCTGCTGGCGACAAGGTCTGGCTGGTTCCATATTCTATCAAGAAGCCGGCTTACCAGCAGGAGGACATCAGCAGCGTAGAGAAGTTCAAGACTACGTACAACTATTACATCTTCTCGAATAGTGCTCCCGAAAATGCAGTAGGTTGTCCGTTTGCCAACAAGAACGGTCAGGTCATCGGTCTGATGCACAGCAATGGTCAGGTTACGGCCATCGACGCCAACTACGTCAAGCAGCTGAAGGTAACCGGTCTTTCGAGTCTTGATGCAGCACTTCGCGAAACCACCATCCGTACAACTCTTCCTGATACAGAGAACGAAGCGATGACGATGATGACTCTGAAGAAAGGCCAGACTACAGCTGATGAGTATGCGAAATATAGCGATGAGTTTATCAGCAAATTTCCTACTTCAGCCTTCGGTTACAAGGAGAAAGCCGCTTATCTGACGGATAAGGCCGAATATGATGCAGCTGCCAAACTGATGGAAGAAGGCATTAAGAAATCGGCTGCCAAGGATGAGGCTCATTCCAACTATGCCGACCTGATTTATCAGAAGATTATTTACAAGGGCGATTCTGTTTATAAGGACTGGACGCTTGATAAGGCCATAGCTGAGGCTCAAAAGGCATACGAAATCAAGGCTCAGCCTATTTACCGCCATCAGGAAGCGCAGATTAATTTTGTAAAGGGTGAGTATCAGAAAGCTTACGATATTTTCATGGATTTGACCAATACTTCACTTCTCAGCGGCGAACTCTATTTTGAGGCTGCCCAGGCTAAGAAGAATCTCAAGGCTCCAGCCAAGGAGATTGAGGTTTTGCTCGATAGTGCGGTAAGCGTTGGAAACAAGATCGGAATGGTTGCGAATTATTATCTGGCACGTGGAGAGTTTCTGAAGGAGCAGGGTGAATTCCGCCGCGCTATTCAGGATTATAATATGTACGATTCCATTGCCCGTCCTGTTTCGCCAGCCTTCTTCTACACCCGTTACCAATGCGAAACCAAGTTACGCATGTGGCAGCCAGCCCTGCTTGATATTGCCCGCACCTGTTACCTGGCTCCTAAAGAGCCTACTTATTTTGCAGAATGGGCAAGTCTCGACTTGCGTGTAAAGCGTTATGATGAAGGAATCAGCGCAGCCACCCATTGCATAGAGTTGGCTCCTGAATATGCTGACGGCTACCTTCTCTTAGGACTGCTCCAGAAGGAGAAAGGAAATAAGGAAGAGGCCATCAAGAACCTGAAGAAAGCCCAGGAACTCGGCGATTCCCGCGCTGGAGAATATCTCAAGAAAATGAAGTAATTATTTTAGTGATAAGTAAGAAAGTCCGTAGGCATTTTAACAGAACGCCTACGGACTTTCTTTTACATTTTAGTCATGTGGTAACCCAGCATTTTTAGCTCTACGGCTATTCCCATAAGGAACATCTGGTGAAGGGCGGCAACGAAACCACGGAAGGCTTCCTCGCTTCCAGGCTGCAGATTCAGATGAATCAGCTTGCTGTAAGAGCGCGAAGCACATTCTGCCACTACATTCGTAACAGCCTTATGCGCTTCCTCATTCAGCAGCAGAACCTTTTCGCAGATGTAATCATCCATGTGGTCGAAATCTATTCTGTCACGAAGATATTCATAATGATTCTCTACCTTGCTGTAGAGTTCCCAATCCTCATCCCAATACTTGGCAAGCGCCATTCCTACATACATGATCCAACCCAATGAAACCGTAGGATATTTGGCAAACTCGCGAATCGCATCAGGCAGATAACTCTCGCCTACTTTCTGCCACAGCTCTTCCAAATCCGGAGCTTCCGGCAAATGAGCGTCTACCTTATCAATACCCAGCAGATATTGATAAAGATCTTCCTTGAAGACAGCTTCAAAATTCTTTTTCTCTTCCATTTATCTTTTCTTTTTCTAATATTTTTTTACTGAACTCTGCAAACCCTGATTCCTATTTGCACCGGATGTTTATGCATGTAAGTATAAAGTGTCATCGGTTCATCAATCACCTTCTTGTGAATGCTGCTGGCGTTGAGCAGATGCAATCCGTCTTTGTGCCAGGAGGCAATACCGATGTGGGTTGTGTCGAGACCCTTTTTGTTGGTAATGATGGCGATAATGTCACCATCATGAATAGCGTTGCGGAAAACTGCCGTGTTGGCAATCTTGCTCTTCGGAACATAACGGTAACGCTTGCCGTTCACACTCTGTTCCAGTTTTCTTATTCCCGATTTCCATTCCGGATGAGCCTTAAGCATCTTATAGCTCGAAACATGCGTACTCATCCAGTTGATGTTCACGGTCTGAACGGCCGAGAAAGGAGGATTGGGCGCAATATTCTTCACGATTCCCTCGCGCTCGTTTGCATCCATCCAAATCGTGAAATAATGCTGGCGCTTCACATAGGAAACCTCTCCGCCCACATAACGCACATTTCGGAGATGTTCACAGAAAGCCGAGAAAGAAGTCTCGTTCTTCTTGGCGCACAGGGTGAGCGCCGTAACCATCTCTACGTATGTGGTGCAGTCCAGTTCACGGGTGTTCACGATGAGCACCTCTTCCTTCGTCCGGTCCAGCGTGCCGCCCACATAAGGAACGCCCGCCATCTGCTTGCCAAACCAGAGCATCCAACTGGCAGATTTCTTCTTCATCGCCCTTGCCTGCTGCAGCAGTCCTACAATCCGCAGGCTGTCCTGCCGCTGATAAACCACATTCACCCTGGCTTCTCCCGGAACAGCCAGCACGCAAGCCAGCACGACAGCTGCCATTTTCGTAAATATTTTCATCTCTTCTCTTTTTATATGTTAATGATGACGTTTCCTGCCGAAGTTCACACCCACATAAATATTGAGTGAGCCAAACGAATTGTTGGTAGAAAACTGTTTTTTCTTATAGTTGTAGGAATGGATGATGGTGCTGGCGCCCGCGTACCAATGCGTGTTGTTCCACACAATACCGAAGCGGCCTATTCCATCCAGGTTCACATTCTTGAAACTGAAGTTGGTAATGTCCAGATGTTCCCTTTCATTATCCGATTTCGAGCGGTTGTAAGCCACACCTACCGAGAGCGAAGCGTTGAAGAGCCAGTTCTTGGCGAAAACCCAGTTGTAAGCATAGCCGCAGGTTACGTTCACATCGCTGTATTTCACCTTGCTGAACATTAGCGAACTGTCTATCTTGGCTTCCGGCGTTCCCCCGTTTGTCAGATTTTTATTCAGCTTTTCATCTACAAGATTGGTCAGTTTATCCCAGTTCACCTCCAGTTCATGCTCTGTGTAACCGATTCCCAGAAGCATGGAACCGGCACTTCTCCGCTGCACCGTACTCTGCGAATAGGCGGCAGGATAAGAGAAGCGGCGATGGTTGAAGATGTAATAAAGATTGAATCCCTTGATGCTCGATTTGAAACCGTCGAAAGGAGCCTTGCGGATAGGGGCACAATCGATGTGCTCACCCAGATTCATCCGCTGAACATGATAGTCATTTCCCGTCTGTCGCCAGAACAGGTCTATTCCCAGCAGACTGCTGTAGAGGCTCAGGTCAAACTCCTTTTTATTAGTGTGGTTATTCCTGAAATTAATGTGCTTCAGGTCGAACGTATAACCCAGAAACACCCATCGCCAGCCCAGATAAGGCCCCAGGCGGTAAGAAGGATCAGGTGAGAAGGAAATGCTCTGTCCTTCGCTGTTTCTGAGCGTATATTCCTCATAGGTATTGGTGTTCTGCAGCATCACCGTATAATTGTAATGCTGGTCTTCTATATAAGCCGAATCCGTACTGTTGAATTCTCTGAAGAACCGGGTGAACACATCTCCCACCTGATGGAAGAAGGTTTTGCGATGGCGCTCTTTCACGAGGCTGTCCTGGGAATTGGACATGAACATCGTCTTGTTGAAGAGCGTTCCCAGCATGGTAGAATCCACGGACTCCCCTGCCCTTGCCGAAGTGCAGACAAGGGAACAGATAAATCCTACTATACAGAAACATCTCTTCATAACTTACGCTCTAATCCTGATGATGATTTTGTAAAAAATCAGTTCTTCCACAATACTCGGTCCAGCACCCAGTTGACAGCCGTAGCCGAAACGCTGGTGCAGTCGCATTTTCCTATTCCCTGCAGATGCTGAATCACACTCTTGATGAGCGGCAGCTGCACATAAGGCGGATTCGGAACCGTAATCAAGTTCTTTCCTTCGCTCGTAATCACTTCTATCGGCTGGTAAGTGAACACCGAGAATGAGAGCGAACCTTTCTCGCCAATCACCTCGATGCAGTCTTCCTTCGCACTCTCATGTCCCACGAAGCACCAGCTTCCGCTGCCCGGAATTCCGCTCTCAAAGAAGAAGCACGCCGAGAGCGTATCTTCTGCCTGATAAAGATGCGCTCTGTTGGCAGGATAGCCGTGCGCACGGGTAATCACACCAAACAGATTCTGGAGCAAATCTATCTGATGAGGAGCCAGGTCGTAGAAATAGCCGCCGCCCGCAATATCCGGCTGCAGTCGCCAAGGCATTTCCTTGCCGCTCTGAAAGTCGAGATCGCGCGGAGGAACCGAGAAGCGCACCTGAACATTCACCACGTTACCGATGGTTCCGCTCTCGATAATCTCCTTCACCTTCTGGAAGTAAGGAAGATAACGGCGATAGTAAGCTACGAAGCAGGGAACACCCGTCTGCTCGCTGATGCGGTTGATGCGGATGCAGTCGTTGTAGCTCGCTGCCAGCGGTTTCTCTATATAGCAGGGTTTGCCCGCACGCATCGCCATGATGGCAAAGATGGCGTGAGAAGAAGGTGGCGTGGCAATGTAAACAGCATTCACATCGGGGTCTTCTATCAATTCCGATGCATCCGTGTACCATTTGCGCACATGATGGCGCTCAGCATAGCTGCGTGCCTTGTTCTCGCTTCGGCTCATCACAGCCACCACCTGCGAACCCTCCACTTCGTTGAAAGCCGGTCCGCTTTTCTTTTCGGTTACTTCTCCGCAGCCGATAAATCCCCAATTAATCTGTTTCATTCTCTGTTGGTTTATTCTCTCCCGAAAGATTATTCTCCGGCGAGCGATTTGTTGATTTCGTCAATATAGTCGAGCACCTCATCGCGTCCCATCTTCTTTTCACTACTGGTTATGAAATAAGGTGGAAGTGCTTCCCAGCGGTCTTCCAGCGCATGCATCCATTTCTCCGCATTCATGCGAGCCTTGACCGGACCCAACTTGTCGGCCTTGGTAAAGACGATGCAGAAAGGAACGCCGCTCTCGCCCAACCAGTCTACAAACTCGCGGTCTATCTTCTGCTGGTCGTGGCGCACGTCGATGAGCACAAAGACATTAGCCAACTGCTGGCGCTGCAGAATATAACTGCTTATCATTTGTTCCAGCTGCTTCTGAACGGTCTTCGAACGCTTGGCGAAACCATAGCCAGGAAGGTCAACCAGATACCATTCGTTGTTGATGATGAAGTGGTTGATAAGCAGCGTCTTACCCGGTGTGGCTGAAGTCTTAGCCAAACCCTTGTGGTTGCAGAGCATATTGATGAGGCTCGATTTTCCCACATTACTTCTGCCGATAAAAGCATATTCAGCCTTCGTATCTTTCGGACACATGCTTACTCGTGGAGCCGATATTGTAAATTCTGATTTCTTAATTTCCATTCTTTCTATTTTATTATTTTTATTATTTTTATTTTTGTCGCTGCACGCCCTGAATCAACGATAACCATCATATTGCAGATAGGTAAAGGTCAAAAACTCCTAGCCCATGAGAACCTGCAAGCAGCACGCCCTGAAAGGGCAGAAGCTCCTAGCCCAGAGCAACGCCCTGGGTAATTTCGGACGCAAACCTGTCGCCCTGAAAGGGCAAAAGCTTTCAAATACCGGGCAATTAACAAAGCTTTTGCCCCTACAGGGCGCCTTGTTGATTGCCATTATACCCAGGGCGTTGCCCTGGGCTAGGAGCTTCTGCCCTTTCAGGGCGAGAGGCGTTAGAACTTTTGTGCCTTCAGCCCGTACTTCAAAGTCTAGAGCATTTCAGCCAGTTCCAGCCATCTCATTTCCTTCTCATCAAGTTCATCCTTGATTTCAGGCAGGCGCTTGCTTTTCTCTGTCAGTTCCTCAACCGATAGATTTCCGCTGCAGAGTTCCTCTTCCAGCTTCTTCTGTTCCTCGGTCAGCGCATCTATTTCCTGGGTCAGCTGCTCATATTCGCGCTTCTCCTTGTAGCTCATCTTGCGCTTGTTCTCAAAATTGGTGTCGCGCTTGGCCGTGCCAGCTCCGTCGTTTTCTGCCGTTGCATTTCCGCTCTTTGCCGGTTTCGCCTGTTCCGCCTCGTCCTTCGCCTGCATCCGGCTCCATTCCCTGTACTGCGTATAGTTGCCTGGGAAATCCTGTATTTCGCCTTCGCCCTTGAAAACCAGCAGATGGTCTACTACCTTGTCCATGAAATAGCGGTCGTGGCTCACCACGATGACGCAACCCGCAAAATCCTGAAGATATTCTTCCAGTACCTGCAGCGTCTGGATGTCGAGGTCGTTGGTCGGCTCGTCCAGCACCAGGAAGTTCGGATTCCTCATCAGCACCGTACAGAGGTAAAGCTTGCGCTTCTCGCCGCCGCTCAGCTTGTAAACGTAGTTGTGCTGCTCCTCGGGCGTAAAGAGGAAGAACTGCAGAAACTGCGAAGCCGTCATGTGCTTGCCGCCGCCCAGATCTATATAATCAGCAATCTCCGTAATCACGTCAATCACCTTCTGGTCTTCACGGAATTTCAGTCCCTCCTGCGAGAAATAGCCGAAGCGAACCGTCTCGCCGATGTCAAACTTGCCGCTGTCGGGCTGAACCTCGCCCAGCAGCATCTTGATGAAGGTCGATTTTCCCGTTCCGTTATTACCCACAATACCCATCTTCTCGAAGCGGGCAAAGTTGTAGTAGAAGTTGTCGAGAATCACCTTCTTCTGTCCCCTGTCGTCGAAAGCCTTGCTCACATACTGGCATTCAAAAATCTTCGAACCTATATAAACGGTAGAAGCCTTCAGCCTTACCTGCCTGTCTTCGATGCGCTGCTTCGCCACCTTCTCCAGCTCGTAGAAAGCATCCTCGCGGTATTTTGCCTTGTGTCCGCGAGCCTGAGGCTGACGGCGCATCCAGTCGAGTTCCCTGCGGTAGAGATTCTTCGAGTGCTGAATTTCGGCTCTCAGATTGTCCATTCTCTCCTGCCTCTTCTCCAGATAATAGGCATAATTGCCGCGGTAGGTGTAGATGGTGCGGTCGTCGAGTTCCAGAATCGTATTGCACACCTTGTCCAGGAAGAATCGGTCGTGCGTAACCATGAAGATGGTCTTGTTGCCGCGGTTCAGATAACCCTCCAGCCACTCTATCATCTCCAGGTCCAGATGGTTGGTCGGCTCGTCCAGCATCAGGAAGTCGGGTTCCGTAATCAGCACATTCGCCAGCGCCACTCGCTTCTGCTGTCCGCCGCTGAGCTGTCCCATCGGCTGTTCCAGGTTGGTAATGTGCAGCTGGGTGAGAATCTGTTTCGCCTTCAGCACCTTCTCCGGATCATCCTCATGATTGAAGCACGCCTGCAGCACACTTTCCTCCGGATCAAACTGCGGCGACTGCTCCAGATAGCCCACCTTCAAGTCGCGTCGGTAGATGATGTCTCCGCTCTCGTGTCCCTCTTTATCCATCAGCACCGACATGAGCGTAGACTTTCCCGTGCCGTTTCTCGCCACGAGTCCCACTTTCTGTCCTTCAGCGATAGAGAAGGAAATATTATCAAAAAGAACCTGTGCACCAAAGCGTTTGGTGAGGTTTTGAACGTCTAAATAGGGTATTTGACTAGCCATTTTTATTTTTTTTGTGCAAAGATAGGCAAAATATTTGGCAGAAACAAATTTTTTAATTATCTTTGCACACGAATTTATCAATCAATACCGTGTTTCCATTCAGAAACGCGACATTTCAGAAAAAATCATTAATATACAATATATAATATATGTATAGCAAAGAAGAATTACAAGCAAAGAGTGTCGTTCAGTTGAAGGACATTGCCAAGGAACTGGGAGTCAAGGTAAAGAAGAGCGATAACAAGGAAACTATCGTCTATGCCATTCTCGACGCCCAGGCAGAACAGCCAGCTCCTGAAGCAGCCCCTAAGCGCAAGCGCACCCGCATTGCAACCAAGAAAGAAGACCGTGTTTATTCCGTACACGGTAATGAAGGAGAGAATTTCGACGTGCAGAAGAACCAGGTATTGGGTCCTAACGGCGGCGAGACTGCTCCTCAGGCTATGAGCGAAACTGCCCCAGCCCCAGCGGTTGAGGAAGAAATCCAGTTCAGCCCGGCAGAGCAGAGTTTACAATCAGCTGCCCAGAAGCAGACTCTAAACCAATCAGGCGAAGACATCGAGGCTCAGGTACTTGCCAACTTCCCGAAACACCGCGGCAGAAGAAGCAAGGCAGAACTCGAAGCCATTGCAGAAGCCAGAGCAGCTGCCATCAGAAAGCATCAGGCGGTAAAAGCCGAGCTAGAAGCGCAGATGGCGAAAGATGCACAGGAGACGGCTAACCAGCAGGCTGCTACTGAGGCAGAACAGCCGGAAGAGGCAACAGCCGATAACCAGCAGGCTGCTACTGAAGCAGAACAGCCGGAAGAGGCAACAGCCGATAACCAGCAGACTGCTCCTGAGCAAGTTGCCGTTCCTGAAGAGCAGTTCTCTGCCGGAAACGCTGAGAGCGCTAACATCAGCGGTGATTTGCAGGCGATGCTCCAGGCTAAGATGAATGCACAGAACGCAGCAGCTCCGGCTCCGGCAGCAGCTCCGGTTCCAGTTGAGGAGGCAAAGGAAAAAGCTACTGAAAAAACTGCAACCGATAAGAAACAGGAGTCAGCTCCTATCCACTATACTGAAGGTATGAAGGTAGAACTCGATGCAGACGGAACCTGGAAGGGTGATCCGGGCGATGGAACCGATTTCATCCTGGTAGTCGACATTCCTATCGAAGACCAGGCTGCCATTCCTACTGTCGATATCTTCGACCGTCCTACCACTCCGCAGACTTCTCACCAGCACACACCTGCTGCTGCCCCTGCAGCCAAGAACAAGCAGGAAGCACCAGCCTACGATTTCAGCAATCTCGTGAAATCCAACGGTGTGCTCGAAGTGATTTCAGAGGGCTACGGATTCCTGCGCAGCAGCGATTACAATTACCTTTCTTCACCGGACGATGTTTATGTAGCATCCAGCTTCGTCAAGAAGTTCGGTCTGAAGACTGGCGATGTCATCGAGTGCAAGGTGCGTCCGCCTCACGAGGGCGAGAAATACTTCCCGCTCACCAGCATCATCAAGATCAATGGCCGTGACCCGTCAGAGGTTCGTGACCGTGTTCCTTTCGAGCACCTCACCCCACTCTTCCCTGATGAGAAGTTCAATCTCTGTGGCGACCGCCGCACCACCAATCTCAGCACCCGCATCGTAGACCTCTTCTCGCCAATCGGTAAGGGTCAGCGTGCGCTCATCGTGGCTCAGCCTAAGACTGGTAAGACCATCCTCATGAAGGATATTGCCAACGCCATCGCAGCCAACCATCCTGAGGCTTACCTCATGATGCTGCTCATCGACGAGCGTCCTGAGGAGGTTACCGACATGGCCCGCACCGTGAATGCAGAGGTTATCGCCTCTACCTTCGACGAGCCAGCAGAGCGCCATGTCAAGATTGCCGGAATCGTGCTCGAGAAGGCTAAGAGAATGGTAGAATGCGGACACGATGTTGTCATCTTTCTCGATTCCATCACCCGTCTCGCCCGTGCCTACAACACCACAGCTCCTGCATCTGGTAAGGTGCTCACCGGTGGTGTGGATGCAAACGCCCTCCAGAAACCTAAGCGTTTCTTCGGTGCTGCGCGTAACATCGAAGGCGGCGGTTCGCTCACCATCATCGCTACTGCCCTCACCGATACAGGTAGCAAGATGGATGAAGTCATCTTCGAGGAGTTCAAGGGAACCGGTAACATGGAGTTGCAGCTCGACCGCTCACTCAGCAACAAGCGCATCTTCCCTGCTGTCAACCTCATTTCTTCGTCTACCCGTCGCGACGATCTGCTGCAGGACAAGACAACGCTCGACCGCATGTGGATTCTGCGCAAGTATCTGTCCGACATGAATTCTATCGAGGCGATGAGCACCATCCACAAGAATATGCAGCATACTCGCAACAACGACGAGTTCCTGCTCTCTATGAATTCATAACCCAAGTTTAGCAAGTGGTTTAAGTGAGGGCTGAAGGCCCAAAAGCTCCTAGCCCAGGGCAACGCCCTGGGTATAATAGCAATTAGCAAGGCGCCCTGTAAGGGCAAAAGCTTTGTATATTGCCCGGTATTTTAAAGCTTTTGCCCTTACAGGGCGACAGGTTTGCGTCCGTAATTACCCAGGGCGATGCCCTGGGCTAGGAGCTTCTGCCCTTTCAGGGCGTGTGGAGCAAAAACTAGTATATAAATGAAGAGAGATTTGAAAGAGAAGGGCAAGTTCCATTTTCGGGATTTGCCCTTCGTGTTTTTTACTGTTTAAAATCATTAAAAAAATATCGCATTTCATTTTTTATTCGTATCTTTGCTTATCTTAAACACAGAGGGGCGCAAAGCACTAATATAAATAATGTATAACTTAAAATCAAAAGAACCATGAGCAAATATTTTGCAGAATCAGAATTGATTATCAATGAAGACGGAAGCTGCTTCCACCTTCATCTACGCCCGGAACAAGTGGCTGATAAAGTAATCCTCGTTGGCGACCCAGGTCGCGTAGCTCTCGTAGCCTCCCATTTCGATGAGAAGGAATGCGAAGTTTCAAGTCGGGAATTCCACGCCATCACCGGCACATATAAAGGCAAGCGAATCACCGTGCAGAGCACCGGAATAGGATGCGATAATATCGATATCGTAGTCAACGAGCTCGATGCGCTGAAGAACATCGATTTCAAAACCCGCACCGAGAAACCTGAGCACACCACGCTCACCCTCGTGCGCATCGGAACCTGCGGCGGCCTGCAGCTCAACTGCCCTGCCGGAACCTTCGTAGCCTCGCAGAAGAGCATCGGTTTCGACGGACTCATCAACTTCTATGCCCGTCGCAACGAAATCTGCGACCTCGAAACAGAGGCAGAATTCAAGCGCCAAGTAAAATGGAACGACCAGATTGGCAACCCATACTGTGTAGACAACAATCCGGAACTGCTCAACCAGATAGCCGGCGATGATATGGTACGCGGAATCACCATAGCCTGTGGCGGTTTCTACGGACCTCAGGGCCGCGAACTCCGTGCCCCACTTGCCGACCCGGAACTTAATCAGAAGATTGAAGCATTCGAGTATAACGGTCTGCGCGTCAACAACTTCGAGATGGAGAGTTCAGCCCTCGCCGGTCTTTCCCTTCTCCTCGGTCATAAGGCATTAACCTGCTGCATGGTCATCGCCAACCGCCGTGCCCTCAGCGCCAACACCGGCTACAAGAGCACCATCGACAATTTGATAAAAGTTGTATTAGATAGAATCTAGCTCCATTGCAGCAATACGCCCTGAAAGGGCAGAAGCTCCTAGCCCAGGGCAACACCCTGGGTTAAAACAGCAAACACCCCCTGTCGCCCTGTAAGGGCAAAAGCTTTAAAAGAAAGAAACAAATAAATGAAGAATCAAGAAGAATGTATCTGCGCCCTGGCAACCCCAGCCGGCGGTGCTATCGGAATTATCCGACTCAGTGGCTCCGACGCCATTACCCTCACCGACAAAATCTTCCAGTCTGCCAACGGCAAATCCCTGGAAGAAGCCAAGCCCTACACTCTGCATTATGGCGAAATCAAGGATAAGGATGGCAACACCATCGATGATGTACTGGTGAGCGTGTTCCGTGCACCCCACAGTTATACAGGCGAGAACTCCACCGAGATTTCCTGTCATGGCAGCCGATACATTCTTCAGCAGGTTCTCCATCGCTTTACAGAGGTAGGATGTCGCCAGGCAGAACCGGGCGAATACACCCGTCGTGCATATCTCAACGGCAAGATGGACCTCTCTCAGGCAGAAGCCGTAGCTGATCTCATCGCCTCTACCAACAAGGCAACCCACAAGATGGCACTCAGCCAACTGAAGGGTCATTTCAGCAACGAGCTCTCCCTCCTTCGCGAAAAATTATTAAAGATGACTTCGCTCCTGGAGTTGGAGCTCGACTTCAGCGACCACGAAGAACTGGAGTTTGCCGACCGCAGCGAACTCCAGGCACTAGCCGAAGAAATCAATCACAAGATTACCACCCTCGCCCACTCCTTCGAAACCGGCAATGCCCTGAAGCAGGGAGTAGCCGTAGCCATCGTAGGCAAGACGAATGTGGGCAAGAGCACCCTGCTCAACCGTCTGCTCCACGAGGAGAAGGCAATCGTGAGCGACATTCACGGAACCACCCGAGACGTAATCGAAGACACCACCCTCATCGACGGAATCACCTTCCGCTTTATAGATACGGCAGGAATCCGCAAGACGGATGATGTGGTAGAGAACATCGGAATAGAGCGCACCTTCCAGAAGATGGAAGAGGCGAAGATAGTAATCTGGCTGTTGGATGATCAGCCGTCAGCCTCAGAAATCGAGGAGATGAAGCTGAAGAACCAGGGCAAGAAGCTGCTGGTGGTATTTAATAAGATGGATAAACTGGAGGATGATAAACTTGCGTTCGATAAGTTCACCCATTCCTTCGGTTCAGATTCCAGTGAATCAGAAGCCCCACTCTTCATCAGTGCCCGCACAGGCGAGAATGTTTCATCCCTGGAGCAGGCATTAGTAAAAGCCGCTGATATTCCTGAGATTACCGAGAACGACGTCATCATAACGAGTGCCCGCCACTACGAGGCCCTACTCCGTGCCCATGATTCCCTCTCCCGAGTATTGGAGTCGATGGAAATGGGCATGAGCGGCGACATCATCGCCGAAGACCTGAAAATGGTGTTGGAAGAACTGGGCGAAATCACTGGCGGACAGATCAGTAGCCAGGAAACGCTAAACAATATCTTCAAGCACTTTTGCATCGGAAAGTAACCCCCTGGACAGCTCTAAAACGAACATTTTTATAACTGCTTGCAAGCCACCTACTTAGGTGGCTTTTTTCGTCTTAACACATTCCATTTGTAATTTGTAGAAACCAATATTTTGGTGTATTTTTGGCTCAAATTTCATTCGTGGCCCTCAATTCTGTGAGAAAATGGAAAGGAAAAAATCTATGTTTTGGTACCTTCTGAGACAAAATGAGACAGTTTCAATCCTTCGACCATTTCTCATGTTTGGCACCTCGTGAGAAATACTGAGAATATGTGAGACAGTCTGAGACAAAATCGACGACCTCATTAACCAAAAAGAGCATGTAAAAATGAGAATAATTAAGGTGTGTGGAGTCTGTGGAAAGGAGTTTGTTGCCAGCAAAATGACCAGTAAATACTGTTCAAGACGCTGTGAACGTGTCGCTTTCCGGAAACGAGAATCCGAAAAGAAGAAAAATGAGAAAGAAAGTGCCCAAGCTTTGCGTGAGGAAGAGAAGGTAAAATCCTTGCGAGAAAAGGCATTCCTTACCCCGAAAGACGTTGGCGTTCTATTCGGTGTAAGCCGTGCTACCGTATATAGATATTTCCAAACTGGTATAGTTAAAGCTATAAAAATTAGAAATAAGACTTTTGTTAGAACATCAGACTTAGACAAGATGTTCGATGAAGCTTCACCATACAAGAAGAGAAAATATCAAATCAAGGAAGAACAGGAGTATTATACCCTTCGTGAAATCATGGAGAAATATAATATCGGTCGCAAGGCCGTATGGGGACGCTGTGACCGTTTGGGTATTCCAAAAGTCTATGTAGGACGTAACACCTTCTTCAGTAAAAAGGCAGTTGATGCAAAGTTTGCAGACCTTCTTGAAGAAATCGATCTCGACAACTACTATACAATGGATCAGGTGATGGAGATGTATGGTATGACTCGAACTAACGCTATGAGTTTTGTAACCTATCACAAGGTACCAAGGGTAAATAGAAATGGTAAAGCCTATTACTCAAAGATACATATCGATAGTATCAAGCAAAAAGGCAATGAGGTAGATCCGGACTGGTACACTTACGAAGAGATTCCAGAAAAGTATGGCTTAACAAAGGATCAGATTAGCTACACTCTTAAAAATTATGATGTAAGGACAGAGAAGCGAGGTAAGTTCACGATGATCTATAGAACCGACTTCGACAAGATTACTCAACAGCGAATGGGCAACACCAAGAAAGTGGAGAACCTGGATGGAACAGAACGTGTCATCTTCCAACCAAAAGCACAGGAGCGAGCATGTCCTCCTACTCCAGAAGGATATTACTCAACTGAGGAAGTGGCAGAAATGTTCAAGATTACCATCAAGCATGTCGGTGTGATGACCAGAGAGAACAAAACTCCTAAAATAGCTCTTAAAAATTTCAACTTCTATGAGAAGAAGGCCATTGACATCCTGTATAATCAAAAGCATAAGTATGCGGATATAAATGACTGGATCACTCCTGAAGAGATGAGAGATACCTACAAGATGACGCATGACGCAGTACGTTCATTCATCCACAGGCATAAGATACCTTCAAAAGTTGAATATGGAGTAACCTACTATTCAAAGCAGCACATCCAGGCGCTGAAGACTGGATATTTCGAAGGGAGAGAACGCTACTATTCCGTAGAAGAAGCAATGAAGAAGTATGGAATGACAAAGGATATTGTTCATTATTACGTCAAGCATTACAAAGTCACTAAAGTAAAGAAGGGGCAATTCATGTTCTTTAGAAAAGAAGAATTCGACAGACTCATGGAAAAACGTTTCAAAAATGATGATTTGAAAACAGATTATACTGAATAGTATGATTTACTTTCTCTTTACTGCTGTCAATGTAGTATCATTTAAGAATTTTGCAAACGAATTTTATTAATACAAAAATCAGATATATTATGCAAGTATGTAAAACCGTTAAGCTCCGTATGCGTGACAGACGCAACGGAACAAAGTCACTTTTCCTGGACTTCTGGCCAGGATATAGAGACCCGGAGACGATGGAGTTGATACGCCGTCGCTCACTTGGCATGTACATTTATGCCGATCCTGCCAACAAGCAGCAGAAGCTCTACAACGACAAGATTCTCGCTAAGGCAGAAGCTATTCGTTGTAAGGTGTACATTGATGTTCTTGATGAGAAGTACGATTTCTTCAACCGTGACAGATTGAAGGAGGACTTTCTCGGATATTTCAGAAATATGGTGAATCGCAACTATGTGAAGTGTGATGCAGCCTACAAGCATTTCGAGAAGTTCAGTAAAGGTAAATGTACATTTGAGATGCTTGATGTACTTTACTGTAACAAGTACATGGAATATCTCCTTGACACCAAAGTGTCATCAAGAGGTGGACATGTTATCAAGAAGTCTATTTCCAGAAATACGGCATCAGCCTATTGGAATGTGTTCAAGCAGGTCTTGACAAAGGCATACCGTGAGCGAAGACTGACAGATGATCTTGCCAGCCTGTTGGAAAACATTTCATGTACAACGCCAGTGAAGCAAAGTCTTACATTGGAGGAAGTTAGAAGAATGTATGCCACTGAATGTTCTATTCCGGTGGTTCGAAAGGCAGCTTTGTTCTCTTGTCTGACTGGTCTCCGTATCAGCGACATCCTGAGATTGAAATGGGAAAACATCCGTAGCTATGCTGATGGTGGATATTATCTGGATTTTATTTGCGTGAAGACAAAATGCCAGACCCAGGTTCCAATTGGCGATGATGCGTATGCTCTAATCCATCCAAAGACCAACAGAACATATATCTTCCAAGGTTTCAAACGTACTATGACGTATGGTGTGATGCAGAACTGGCTAAAAGAGTGCGGTATCGAAAAGCATATCACCTTCCATTGCTTCCGTCATACGTATGCCTCGTTGCAGCTCGAACTTGGTACAGACATCTATACAGTTCAGCATCTGCTTAACCATAAAAATGTCAGCACAACGCAGATCTACGCTTCTCATGCAAATCCAAAAACACGTGAGGCAGCAGGCAGAATTACGTTAACGAACGTGAAAGACGACGAGAAGCCAACAGAAAGCAAGATGTGCCCAAAAGCAAATAAGAGAAAATAAGATTATAATACGGCAAATAAGAGAAAATAAAATATCGCTTAAAGCATTGAAACACAGAATAATAAATAGTGTTTAAGAGACGCATTTTCTTGATACGAAATAGTAGAAAATAGCAAGATTCTCTATATCTTTGCAGACACAAAAACTCCAAAAAGTAACAATTGCAATGATTAAAAAGTTAAAAGAGAACTTCTTGATTCTCCTCATTTCGAATATGCTCACCATCGTTATGGTAGTAGTCGCTCCAAGAATACATGGAGCGATTGCTAACCTGATGGTGACAGTTTCCGACTCTGATTTCGGTTTCTCTTTGCCGATGATATTCTATTATATATCATTTGCCATCATTGTCTGTGCATTCATGTGCTTGCGTAAGCCGCAAGCGGTGAGAGACATCGTGATCAACAACAGTATTTCTTCCAACGAACCATCCATCTCGGATGTGGAGAAAGCAGAAGAAATGCGTGAACGCTATCGCAACAGGCAGTATAGTCTTGAAAGTTCAAAATATGATGCTGTCAAAGACTACACTTACTCTGTACTTTCGCCATATATGACAGATGAGTACTTGGAGATGCTGTGTCAGAACATAAAACTGTATGACATCCCTGAATCATGTATTGTTCCAGTGAAAACAAATGGAACATTGAATACTCTCGACATCAGGCATTACTCCTGGAATATTGGAGAACGCCTTGGCTGGAGCGGTCAGAAACGAGCTACCTTCATAAAGCTATGTTTTCCTACCGAACTCCAGGATGTTGAAGTGGAAAGCATGAGACGTACATTGAGACAGAAGGGCAAATGCGTAATTGAGATAGATGTACCCGATTACAATGATTATCAATTTCATCATCAGAAATAAAGAAAGTTTTCAATATGCAGAACGAAGAAAGACAAATAACATTCAATGACATACCGGAAGTATTGTCAGAGATTCTAAAAAGATTCGATCTTCTTGACCAGTCTATGGAACTGATTCGAGAAGAAGTGCGCAGGACTAAAAGACCTTCCCTATCAGATCATATTCCGATGGATGTGAAGGAGGCATGTGAGTTTCTTAAAATCAAGAAATCCACTATGTACACTTACATACAAAACGGTGAAATCCCTGTCAATCAGAAGGGTAAGAAATATACCTTCTTTAGAGATGACCTTATCAAATGGTTAGAATCTGGCTGCAAGATAGAGGCTCCAATCAGCACCATGGAGATTAATCAGATACTCAGCAAAAGACCAAGACGAAGAATTTGACAGGACAGATAAATGCCTATAATTCAGAAGCCTACATTGGATATTCCCTAATGTAGGCTTTTCTTTTGATAACAGTCTAAATAATCATACTGATGTTATTTTTTATACTGAATGCAGATAGACTGCACAATTTTAGTGTATCTTTGCACTGAAATGATGACTTACATAGCAAATATCAGTCAAGTTAAATACACATTTCCGCCTGCTTCATTAAGTAGGCGTATTTCAAATTTATTCATTAACAAAAAGTAATATGAGTCAGAAGAACAATTCCTCTGTGCTCTCTCTTTTTGTGTTTACAATGCTCAGATCATTGTCCAAAACAAGAGATTGAGCTTTCCAAAGATGAGCTTTGGACACTCTATCGTGCTGCTTACGAGCAGTACAAGTCGGAAATCCTTAACGATGGCAAGTTGTATGACAGATATGTCAACGACTTTGTTAGCTATCACCTCCCGGTCTTCTCTTCCGAGGAGCAGATCGTCCGCAACCATTTCAAGCATGTATTCAGCTTGTATGAGTTGCTTACAACCAGAAAAGACCTTGTCACTAAGTACTTCACCAAGTCCTCATTTGAGAAAGGAGACTTTGAGACAATGGTTTATGAGTTCAACCACATTGAAGTTGTGGTTGAAAGCCCTCGTATTCTTGCTTCATTCACTCCAGAACAGATTCGACTCATTACGAAATTCGCCAATGAGTCGAATTTCTTTGTAGATGGTATCGATGAAGAAACGATGGACGGATTCTTCAAATGTGCGTTGGAAGAATCTCTGGTTGTAGTCAACATGCGACAGGTACTTCAATTGCTGTATGCTTTGTCTATCGAGAAGATGATTCCCCACAACTGGGTATCACTTATTGCGGACAATCAGCTGCTCATCCCTAAGAGTACGGGAAAGGCATCCAAGCGAGGTGCTATCAGCAGCCGACTTAGTGAACTGAAGGCTTCATCTGCAAAGTTCCCAAGTGGGGAGTTTCTGGATTTTGCAAAACAACTGAAAGAAATGCGATGAAGTAAAGTAAGTTAAACAACTGAAAAGAAAAATCTCCTTACATCCCCCCTGACACTTCCGAGTGTCAGGAGTAAGGTCGGTTGTATTAGATTTTATTGGGGTAATTTTGCCCCCGAATCGATTCAGTTTCGGGGGTAGCCCCCTTATTGTCTAACATAAAAGTAATTAGAAAATGGGAAATAGTAAAATTGACATGAACATACTTGCCAAGAGAGTAGAACTTTTGGAAATGAGAGTAAAGGAACTTACTTCGGTAGAACCTGAGGCACTTAACGAGCGACTTTCAAAGATTGAGGAAAGATATTTCTCAAACAAAGAGATGCTCACCACCACTGAGGTTGCGGAATATCTTGGCGTTTCTCAGTCTCAGATATACAAGCTCACCATGAACATGGAGATTCCTCACTACAAGCCACAGGGCAAAACCATCTATTTCGACAAGAAGGAGCTTTTGAAATGGATGCGCAACAACCATATCACCCCGGCACGAAAGGACAGTGCCAATAAATAGAGAAGCGTTATGAAAGACAGAAAGAAAAACAAGACCAGAGTTTATTCTGATGTCCAACTGACGGCTCTCTTGGAAAAGTCTGAGATAGTGATTGACCCCTCAAAGTGTAGAAATCAAATTGAAAGAAGCAATGGCAAGAGGAAGAAACAGTAAAAGTGAGAAAGAAGAGTCTGCAGCAAGTTCTCTTGAAGTAGGCATGCTGTGCAAGAGCGCTTTCAACGACAGTGAACTGGAAAGCTATCTCAGACAAGGAGAGATAAAAGCTTCAGAAAAACCGCCCGTACCACCCCAGGTGTTATGGGTCGGTGACTGTACCATTGCCACTTTCGGAAATTTCAGCGCATCAACTGGTAAGGCAAAGAGTAAAAAGACGTTCAACATCACGGCGATGGTAGCAGCAGCTTTAACCAATTCCACTGTACTCAACTACCGGGCAAGTTTTCCTGAAGGAAAGAGACAGATCCTCTATTTCGATACGGAGCAGAGTCGCTATCATTGCCACAATGTTGTTGAACGAATCTACCGACTGGCAGGACTCAGCCTTAACAAGGAAGACAAGCGCATCAAATTCTATGGACTAAGGGAGTTCACTCCTACTCTACGCATAGCCCTCATAGATTATGCGCTAAGAACATTTGATGGTGTGGGACTTGTCATTATCGATGGTTTGCGAGATCTCATGTACGACATCAACAATGCCAAGGAGTCAACAGACGTAATGACGATGCTGATGGCATGGACGAGCAAGTATGATCTGCATATCCATTGCGTGCTCCACCTTAACAAGAATGACAACAACACTCGTGGCCATATTGGTACTGAGTTGGAGAATAAGGCAGAAACGGTGCTGATTATCAGCAAGAACAAGCAGGATGCCAATATCAGTGAGGTAAGACCCATGCACATGCGAGACAAAGAGTTTTCGAGCTGGGCATTCCACATTGACGATAACTCTCTGCCTGTCCTTGATGTCGGTTATCACGTCACTGTTGTCAAGCCCAAAGACAAGCCGCTCACCTCTCTGCCTGACGATGTTCATACGATGGTACTTCAAAAGATTTTCTCCAAGAGTACCCCACAGAGATACGTCGATTTGGTAAAGGCTCTGGGTGAAGCTTATGCCGAAGAAGGTTACAAACGTGGTGATAATGCCGTGAAGGAGATGCTAAAGATTTTCAATGAACGAAAGTTGATAACAAAAGAGAAAGACGGCTACCATTATCACCCTACTCTGTTTCCGTCCAAGTAAGTTTATAAGTTTAAGTTTAACCGGGTATATATATTAAACTAATATGTGCCCATAAAATATGTAACAACATGACTATAGAAGAAATCAAATCAGTCAGCATTGTGCAGTTCCTTGAATCACAGGGCTATCATCATGTCTATATATTAAAGGAGAACTATTGGTATCTGTCTCCTTTTAGGACTGAGGCATCGCCTTCATTCAATGTCAGTCCCAAGAAGAATCTATGGAATGACTTTGGAGCTGGCGAAGGTGGCAATCTCATCAATCTGGTTCAGAAAATGAATCCTTCCTGGAACAATCATGAAGTTCTGACCTATCTGGAACAGAAGATAAAAGAACACCATCTACAATATTCAGAGGATTATGAAGCCCAAAGAAAGGAAAATGAGAGAAAGGAAGCCTGGAAACAAGACCAAGCTGACCAGCGAGAGAAGGCAAAAGAAGCCAACACCATCATTGAGCGTATTGTTGGGCTCAGTCATCCTTATCTCAGAGACTACATTTTGCAGAGACGAATAGACTATGACATAGCCAAGGAGTATTGCAAGGAAGTACATTATCGTATCTATGACAAGAGTTACTATGCCATAGCCTTCGAGAATATCGAGGGCGGAATGGAAGCAAGAAACAAATACAGCAAACGTAGCATCGGCAAAAAGTCGATTTCAATTATCAGACCAAACAACGAGCCACACAAAGAATGTTGTATCTTTGAAGGTTTCTTTGATATGCTGACATATGCCAGTATCAAGAGATGGATAACAGGAAATGAGCTTTGCCTGCCACATGAATGCGACTATCTCGTTCTCAACTCTGTCAGTAACATCAAGGTTCTGATGCCATACCTGCAGGAATACTCCGTGATACATTGTTATCTTGATAACGATGATGCAGGTGCAAAGACTGTAGAGAAGATAAAAGCTGCTTATCAGGATAAGGTGATAAATGAATCTCATCGATACGTCAACTACAAAGATGTTAATGATGTAATCAATGGTATCATCAAACCACCCAAATAATGTGAAAATGCCATGACACTAACCAATCAGGAGGTTCTCTTTCGAGAGGGTCTCCTTTTTTTGTTTTATACGCCCTTTCGTTATTCTATAGTATGATTATTAAAATATTATCATACTTCTTTTATAATCTGTGTTAAGACTGAAACAGTTTTAGCTTTGTTTTTTCATTTATCGCACAAATATATGTTCCTTTGCACTGTTTTTGGGAAATACGCCGACTCGTCGGATGTAAGTTCCGAGTATGATAACAATAAAAATAACAAATAAAATTCAGATTGAATATGTCAGGATTCGTAATTTTTGCGCTCGTCCTCACTTTTGTGTATGTAGTGTACTTTGCAGTAATGATCACATTAGACCTACATGGGAAGAAGGATGAAAAGAAAACAGAAGAAGAGACCTATGATGTAGGTGATTTGACCAATGAGGAACAGCCAGTTGCGATCGAAGAACGCAACGAGGGTCCTGACGAGGGTGACATGACCTTCACGGAGCAAATCACGGATGATGGACTCAGAGTTGTCAACCCGACAGGAAACGTGCCATATCCGCAACCTCCTTCAGATGAAGAGCTGTCGCAGCAACCACAGTCACATACCGTGACCAGTGAAGAACTCAATGAGAAAAACGATGAGATTTTGGAGCACATAGATCCAGTGCCACAATGCAGTTACCTCTCAGATGAGTTTATGCAGAATCTCAACAATAAGCACAACACCCGAAAAATAGAAAAGAAGAATGCCAGAGATAAGCTGTAAACACAATCTTTTGTTTGCCATAATGTTTATAGGTGTCATGCTCTTCCAGCCAATGTTGGCATCTGCCAAATGCGGAGGTGTCGATTATAGCTGGGGAGCAGACGCATTGAGCAATGCTCATGACTTTACGGTAACAATGATGCTCTATGTAGTCTATCTGGTGTATGCCATAGCAGCCATCGTAGCCATCATAGGAGCTTTACAAATCTATATAAAGATGAATACGGGCGAAGGTGATGTAACAAAATCCATCATGATGCTGATTGGTGCCTGCCTGTTCATGATAGGTACAACTATCCTGTTCCCTGCATTCTTCGGTTATAATATAGTATAAGGTAAAAAGATAGGATAACAAAACATCTCAACCTGCAGGAGAGAAAAATGAGTGTAAATTTTTTAAGTAACATCAAAAGAAATCAAATGAAGAAAATCAAGAATTTCGCAAAAAAACTTTTCAGTGCCAAGCGTATGAAGACGCTCGCCATGCTCCTTTTCTGTGGAACATTGGCGACCTATGCACAGAATGCAGCTGGTGATTACACAGCCGGAACAGATGCCCTCGCAACTGTGACGGAGGAGATTGCCAAGTATGTACCTTTTGTGGTTAAGCTCTGCTATGCCATTGCCGGTGTAGTTGCCGTTGTAGGTGCTATCAGCGTTTACATCGCTATGAACAATGAGGAGCAGGATGTCAAGAAGAAGATCATGATGGTTGTTGGCGCATGTATCTTCCTCGTTGCTGCAGCCCAGGCTCTGCCTTTGTTCTTCGGTCTCTAATCTATCGTTCAAGCATTAAAGAATACATCATGTCTGGAGAAGTAAACGAAAATCAGTACGTAAGCTATCCCATGTTCAAGGGTCTCCAAAAGCCCCTTGAATTTATGGGATTCCAGGGACGCTACATCACCTGGGCAGCCTGTGCCGTTGGTGGAGCCATCCTCGGCTTTATCATAGCATATTGCATTCTCGGCTTTGTGGTTGGTCTTGTGGTTCTTGCTGTTTCCCTCTGTTCGGGAACTGCTCTCATCTTCTTCAAACAGAAGAAAGGGTTGCATACCAAGAAGGAAGAGCATGGTGTGTTCATCTATGCTTGTTCGCATAGAATGTAATCAAACAAAATTCAAACGTAAACAAATGAGCAAGTGTGTTGAAATCTGAATAGTGTAAATCGGTAGGCTCACCCTCTCGCAAGGATGAGCCTATCTTCATTTGATAAAAGAGCAAATAACAATGATCATATATGTAATCATAGCATTTGTAGCAATACTCATAGGCATGGCTATCTCAGTCTCTGCCTTTGGAACCGGAGGAAAGCGCAAGAAAATCTTTCAGGACATCTACTTCTCTGTTGAGGATGTGGATGGCATTGGCGTGCTCTACACCAAGACTGGCGAATACTCAGCCATTTTGAAGATGGAGAACCCAGTGCAGAAGTATTCTGCCAATATAGACAGCTACTATGAGTTCAATCATCTTGTCACCGCACTTGCCCAGACCCTCGGTGAAGGCTATGCCATTCATAAGCAGGATGTCTTCGTGCGTAAGCAGTTTCAGGATGAGAGTAACGACAACCATGAGTTCTTGTCAGAGTCTTACTTCAAGTATTTCAATGGACGTTCCTATACCGACAGCCAGACTTATCTGATTATCACCCAGGAGAATAAGAAAAGCCGTATCTTCTCTTTTGACAATAAGAAATGGCGTGACTTTATGGTGAAGATCCGAAAAGTCAAAGATCAGTTGAAAGATTCCGGCGTGGAAGCATCCTACCTGGACGGAAATACGGCTCGTGAATATGTTGACCGCTATTTCTCCATGAACTTCAACGACAAGACTGTGTCAATGACAAACTTCAAAGTTGATGAAGAGTCTATCAGCATGGGCAACAAACGATGCAAGGTCTATAGTCTTGTTGATGTTGACTGTGTCAGCACACCATCCATAGTCCGTCCATTCACCAATATTGAGGTGAACAATGTTTCTATGCCAGTGGATATGGTATCATTGGTTGACTGTATTCCTTCTGCAGATGTAGTAGTGTATAACCAGATGTTCTTCATTCCTAATCAGAAAAGAGAACTCTCCCTACTCGACAAGAAGAAAAACCGTCATGCCAGTATGCCAAATCCAAGCAACCAGATAGCCGTGGAGGACATCAAGAAGGTACAGGATGTGATAGCAAGAGAAAACAAACAGTTGGTATATGCTCACTTTAACCTTGTCGTTGGAGTACCTATAGATGCTGATATTCAGAAATGTACCAACCATCTGGAGAACTCCTTTGGCCGATTGGGCATTCATATCAGCAAAAGAGCCTACAACCAGTTGGAGCTGTTTGTCAACTCATTCCCTGGTAATTGCTACTCCACCAACCCAGAGTATGACCGCTTCCTGACTCTCAGTGATGCAGCCGCCTGTCTCATGTACAAAGAGCGCATTCAGCATAGTGAGGAAACCCCATTGAAGATTTACTATACAGACCGCCAAGGTGTGCCTGTTGCCATCGACATCAGTGGTAAGGAAGGAAAGAACAAGATAACGGATAACTCCAATTTCTTCTGCCTCGGTCCGTCTGGAAGTGGTAAGTCCTTCCACATGCATGTCATATGGACTAAAACGCATCGAAAAGAACTCCAAACAAAACTTAGAGAAACGTCATAAATAGCTCATTTTCAATACATATTCATTAACATAACGCTCCAACCGCCTATTGCGAGTTTCATCCGTTTATAGTAATTTTGTACCACGGTTGTACCATGGGCAGAGGGACACACGGTTCTTAATGAGGGTTCTTATTTCCTCTTATTTCCCCTTGTTTCCTCTTAAAAGTTTCCGTCAAGGACCATCCCCCATGAGTCACTGCAAAATTCAAAAATAACGGTAAAAATGAATACTACAACTCGCATTCCAATCGTGCTGATGTCCGTAGAGGAAACAGCGCAGGCAGTAAGCATCAGCGTCAAGACAGTACGCAGTCTTATTCGTCAAGGCAGGCTAAGAGCCGTAAATTTCGGTACACGCATGACCAGGATCTATTTGCAAGACCTTCTTGAAATAGCCAAGGGACAAGGTTATCAGGTGGTTCTCCCTTCTTCCCTATCGTTAGAAGGAGCAACGTCCAAGAAAGCACAGAGGCTAAAAGATGCCGAGACTGGCTCAGTCAACAAGTTGGCAAAGTGTCGCAAGACTCCCAGGGCTGGTGAAAGAGCACCTGATGGAGTAACCCACGACACCCATTACACAATGGCAGAGGTGTTGAGCACCTTTAATATCAAGTATGGAAGATTCTATGAAGTCCGCAATCGTTACCAACTCCAGTCAGTTCACGCATGGGGAACGACCTGCTTCAAGAAAGAAGACGTGGAAAGGGTTATCGGGCTTTATAATGAAGAACAGGGTAAGAACATTTCCGATGACTGGTACACCTGCTTCGACATCATGAAACTCTACGGATTGGGTAAGACTCAGGTACGCAGATTTGCAGAAACTCATGGAGTGAGAATCCGAAAGTTCAAAGGCGGAAGAGCCAACTACTATCTGAAAGCAGACTGGGAGGCTGCACGCAAGAAGGCAGAGAAAAGCAGTACTACGACCAAGGCAAAACGGAAGTGAGACACAAGTCAAGAGATGGTTCAAACAAACTCATATACGACCCATGCCGTTGCAATTGCTATGCAGCACCCATCCATGTCGGTCGAAACAAACCCACAACGCAGAGTAACGGATATAAGACAAAAAACGCATCCAATACCTGCTTTTAGTCTGATTTTGAGCGTAAAATCATACTCAAAAGCAAATTCAGGTTAAATTCTGGCTGTATTTGAAGCCATCTTTGCTTTTCTCTTTTCACGGCAATCTAACTTTGCATCGGATTTGAGAGTTAAAGCGTTGCGAC
>OGKU01000099.1_pt1 | contig 85887 bp, 79 predicted proteins | sample 1572611 | NCBI WGS metagenome assembly OGKU01 (sample SAMEA2581886, study PRJEB24529) | metagenome | biome: Human gut stool | place: China | collected 2011 | reverse complement strand
CAGACCGTTGGGGTCGCTTAATTTGATTTTTGTCTAACTTTTGGGGTTCATATCAAAACCGGCCGGGGGACTTTATCAAAGGGTCAGTTCATGGAAAACAGCGCTGCTTTCCAGCTCTTTCCATTGCATCGTGTTTCCTTCCAGGGTCATGTAGCTGTGGGGGCTGTTCTCCTTGGGGATGCTCACAGAACCCGGGTTCAGGTAAAGATTTCCCTGCCCGAACTCTGTCCAGGCCGGAACATGGGTATGCCCGTGCAGCAGCACATCTCCCGGGGCCAGCGGCGGCAGATTTTTCACATGATAGATATGCCCGTGGGTCGCATAAATGAGCCGCTGCCCCACCGGAAGCACCGCATAATCGGCCAGCACGGGGAATTCCAGCACCATCTGGTCCACCTCGGCATCACAGTTGCCCCGCACGCAAAGCAGCTTCTCCTTTTTCCCGTTCAGCAGGGGGATGACCTCCTTGGGAGCGTACTCCCGGGGCAGGTCGTTGCGGGGGCCGTGGTAGAGCAGGTCGCCCAACAGGAACAGCCGGTCGGCTCCCTCCCGCTCAAAGGCCTCCAGCATTTTGCGGCAGTAGTAAGCCGACCCGTGCAGGTCTGACGCGATCATCCATTTCATGGCAGATCCTCCTTTTGTGCGTTCTGTTCTTATTTTACCGCCGCCGCGCCCCTTGTCAAGGGCAAGGGGCCGCTGTAAAAAGTCATACTTTTATTTTAAAAAGTCCTTGACAAGTATCCCTGTGATGTGGTATCTTTGAACCAATAAAATATCGTGTGGATTTTTACAGCATTCTGCAACTTTTCGCCACACAATGGTACAAAAGCCATTGTGTGGCTTTTGCTTTGCCTTCAAATCCAAATCTGACCCTCAGGAGCAATGAAAATGAACGATACTTTTATGAAAACCAGACCGGTGTTCCCGCTGCTGCTCTCCATGGCCCTGCCCAACGTCATCTCGATGCTGGTGAACAGCCTGTACAACATCGTGGACAGCCTCTTTGTGGCCCAGATCAGCGAGCAGGCCATGACGGCGCTTTCGCTGGTGTTTCCCATCCAGAACTTTGTCAATGCAGTGGCCATCGGCTTCGGCATCGGCATCAATGCCCAGATCGCGCTCTACCTCGGCGCAGGCGACCACGAAAACGCCAACCGGGCCGCCACCCACGGCATGATGTTTTCCCTGCTGCACGGCGTGCTGGGCATGGTCCTCTGCATTGCCATCATGCCCGGCTTCCTGCGCCGCTTCACTACCGATCCCACTCTGGTGGACATGGGCGTGACCTACTCCACCATCGTGTTCCTGTTCTCGCTGGTCAACATGGCAGACCTCGCCTTTGAGAAGATCTTCCAGTCCGTGGGCCGGATGAATGTTGCCATGGTGGCGCTGATCACCGGCTGCGTGACCAACATCGCCCTCGACCCGGTCCTCATCTTCGGCCTTGGGCCGGTGCCCGCCCTGGGCATTGCCGGTGCGGCCCTTGCCACCGGCATCGGGCAGGCCGTTTCCCTTGTGGTCTACCTCTATGTCTACTGCACCACCGAAGTCGCCGTCCGCTTCTCCCGCCGCTGCCTGCGGTTCGATGCCGCCCTTGACGGCAAGCTCTATGCCATCGGTGTACCGGCCATCCTGAATCTGGCCCTGCCCAGCCTGCTGGTCACCTTCCTGAACGGCCTGCTGGCGGTCTACTCCCAGAGCTATGTGACGGTGCTGGGCATCTACTACAAACTCCAGACCTTCCTTTACCTGCCGGCCAACGGCATCGTGCAGGGGATGCGCCCGCTGGTGGGCTACAACTACGGTGCCCGGGAGCATGGCCGTGTGTCCAGGCTCTACAACCTGACACTGGGCCTGAGCGCCGGGATCATGGCCATTGGCACCCTGCTCTGCCTGACCATTGCAGGCCCGCTGATGGGGCTGTTCACCTCTAACCCCGAGACCATCGCCATCGGCCAGACCGCCCTGCGGATCATCTGCCTGGGTTTCATCGTCTCGGCAGTGTCTACCACTTCCTCCGGCGCGCTGGAGGGTCTGGGCAAGGGCGTGCCCTCGCTGGTCATCTCCCTCTGCCGCTACATCATCTTCATCATGCCCATTGCGTGGGTGCTGTGCGGCCGCATGGGCCCTACCGGTGTCTGGCACGCCTTCTGGATCACAGAGGCCCTCTCTGCCGTGATCGCCTACGCGGTATATCACAACAAGGCAGTCCATCAGAAATAACCCTCTCTAACAAAAATTCCCGCTCGATGGAGCGGGAATTTTTTGTTATCATCTCTTCTTTTGTGGAAGGCTGCGCTCAGATTAGGCCCAGAGTCTTGAACTCCTTTGCCACGCCGTCCTCCGTCACAGCCGGGCAGATGCGGTCGCAGAGCTTTTTCAGGTTGTCAGAGCCATTGGCCATGCAGACGCTGATGCCTACCACATCGGTCATCTGCAGGTCATTGTCGCTGTCGCCAAAGCCGATGGTATCGGCCAGCGAACACCCCAGCTCATCACAGATGGCCTTGATGCCAGTGCCCTTGTTGAACTTGCGGTTGATGAGCTCCCCGTTGACGATGGCTGACGGGGTATCCCCCAGCCGGGACTCGCAGAAGATGAACTGATCCTCATACCGCTGCTTTGCCTCGGCAAGGCAGGCCTCGTTGGGGGCGATGAACACCACCTTGTAAACCGGCTCTCCGTGGTATTCCTCAATGGGCCGGATGGTCATGCCATACTCCATCGTTTTGCGCCAGCGCTCGGCCTCGCTGTTCAGCTGCCCCGGCTTGCGGGGGAACAAATGGGCGAACCGCTCGATCATCCTGATGCCGCCGTAAGTATCATCCCGGGCTTCCAGTGTACACTCGGCACCGGCACGCCCCAGCACCTCCCGCAGGCCCTCGACCTGCGCTGGCTCCATGGGAAGATCCACGAGAATTTTCCCATCACAGCCTACATAGCCGCCTGCAGAGCAGACAAAGCCATCGAAACCGTAGGCAAGCAGCGGTTTCGTCATGCGCAGGTTACGGCCGGTGCACAGAAACACCTTGTGGCCGTTGGCCCGGGCCTGCCGGATGGCCTCCACGGCACTGGCCGGAACGGTCATCTCACCGGGAGGCAGCAAAGTACCGTCAATATCCAGAAAAATCAGTTTTTGCTTCATAGTTCCCTCACTCTTTCACTGCCAGTTCATGGTAAAGCCGCGAATCAGCAGACCCACGGCCAGGATCGCCAGCAGTACCAGCAGAACGGTGCGGTTGGCCTGTTTCTGCTTCTGCCTGGCCCGGGCACGGCTGTTCCGGCTGCCGCCCTGCTTCCGGTTCTGGGATCTGCCGCCGGAGCTGCGGCCGCTCGTGTTCTGCTTTGCGCTGCTGCGGCGGGAAGCACTGCCGGAAGCCCCCTCTTTCTTCCTGCCCGCAGTGCTCTGGCCGGACTTTGCCGCACGAGGGGCTTTCTCTTCCGGGGCCGCCGACGCAATGGGCTTTTTGGCCCCGCAGCGGCTCAGGTAATCCTCAGCCAGCCGGTAATACTGGCCCAGCTCACTGGTGCGCAAGGGCGCGCCCGCATAGCCTTCTTCCAGTGCTTCCACGGCCTCGTTGAAGAGGATCGCCGCCTGCGCAGCCGCCGTGCGGTCGGAGGCATGGGCCGCTTCATTGCGGGCAGTGCGCACTGCGTTGCAGGCCCGGCGGGCAGCAGCAGGGTGCTCCGTATTGCCCAGCAGATCCAGCTGGTGCGCAGCATCCTTTTCAGGGTCCAGCAGCACCCGCATACACAGGGTAGTATCCAGCTGCTGCCAGCTGTTTCGGCCCGCCAGATCGGTCAGACGGTCATAATATTCGGGGCTCTCCTGCTGGCGGGTACGGATGTGATCCAGCAGGGCTCCCAGGCTGTGCTCCCCGGGCTTGTTCTCCCAGTGCCAGCGCAGTAGCTTGCGGCTGATCTCATCGCAGGTAGTTTTGATCTCAAAAGCGGTTTGCAGTGCTTCGTCAGGCATAACGTTTCTCCTTCGTACAACCAAAAACGGAGGAAGCCCAGCCTCCTCCGTCATTCATTTACATCATAAACTGATAATAGACGAAGCCCCACAGCGCAATGCCGGCGCAGACGATGGCGGTGATGGGCGGGACCCAGCGGACGAGGGTCTCGGCAATGCCGTCACGGCTCTCTTCCGCATCGTCCTCCTCATCGTACTGCTCCACCTCGGGTTCCGGCTGGCGGGCCGGGGCGGCACGGCGGGCAGCAGCAGGCATCACACGGGTGCCCTCGTCATCCACAGCCGCTGCACCGCTGCCGGGGAACGCCGCGCGGGTGGCGGCATCCAGCACCCGGGTAGGCTCTGCTTCCGGAACAGGGGTGTGTTCCACCGGCGGTGCAAAGCTGGTCGGAGCGCCGACAGGCTCTGCCGGGCGGGCCGTCGGGATGACCCGGGTGGGTTCTGCCTGCACCGGCGCGCTGGCCACGATGCGGGTCGGCTCTTCCTGCGGAGCGGCGCTCGCCACGCGGGTGGCCTCCGCCGCCGGGGTCTGCTCTGCAGGGGCGGCCTTCTGGCCGGGCTGCAGCAGGGTATTCAGGGCGTTCTGCAGCAGGATGCGGTCACAGCCGCACTCGGTGCAGTAGACCGTGTCCTCTTCCTTCGGGTGGAAGGAACCGCAGGCACAGTACCAGCCGTTCTCGAACACCTGCGGCATATACTTGAGGCCGCTGCGGTTCATCCGGCTTTCCAGTGCCTTTTCCAGCTCCGGACTCAGGCGGCGCGGGGCCGGCAGGCGGACGCGCTTGATGGCATCCAGATGCACGACCTTTTTGCCGCTGTATACGTTCTTCAGGACCACATCCACGCTGGTGATGGCCTTCTGGGTCACGAACACGGCATCGTCCATGCCAAAGCTCTCACCGGGCTTGACCTCGATCTCGCGGTATTCAAAGGCATCCTCACACAGGATGATACCATCCACACCCTTACACTTGAAGTGGATCTCCAGTGCAGTCAGGGTGACCTTGGAGATGTTCTTGAAGGTCAGGCAGACTGCGTTCTCGCCGCTGCGTTCGCCCTTGAGCAGCTCCACACAGACGAACTGCACCGGGCTGCCCGGGGTATAATAGTTGGCCCGGGTGCGTGCGACCGGGTTAAAATTTTCCTCCACGACACTCGCTCCCTTCGATCATTCGTTTTCCTGCAGGGCATCCTGCGCCGGGTCGGGCATTTCCTCGCCCAGCACGGCCTGCTCCGCCTGTTCAGCGGACTCTGCGCTCTCGGCAGGCTCTGCGGTCTCCACCGGGGCTGCCGGTGCGGCGGGTTCCTGTGCAGGCTCGTCACCATCACGCGGGGGCAGCTTGCCGCCGGCCATCACAGTGTTGAACTCCTGCTCGTTCAGCTTTTCGCGTTCCATCAGAGCCTGTGCCAGCGCATGGAGCTGGTCGATGTGCTCCGTCAGGGTGCGGCGGCAGGTCTCGTAAGCCTCATCGATGATATCCCGCATCTCGCCGTCGATCTCGGCAGCGGTGCTCTCGCTGTAGCCCTTGCCCTGGGTGAAATCACGGCCCAGGAAGGTCTCCTCCTGCGAGGTGCCGTAGACCACAGGGCCCAGGCGCTCGGAGAAACCGTACTTGGTGATCATCTGGCGGGCAATGTTGGTTGCCTGCTGCAGGTCGTTAGAGGCACCGGTGGAGATATCCTCCAGGATCAGCTGCTCGGCCACACGGCCGCCCAGGCTGGAAACGATATCCTCGAACATCTCACCCTTGGTCACGTAGCTGCGATCCTTTTCAGGCAGATACATGGTGTAGCCGCCAGCCTGGCCGCGGGGAATGATGGTGATCTCGTGCACGCGGGGGTGGTGCTTGCAATAGAAGCCTGCCACGGCGTGGCCCGCCTCATGGTAGGCGGTCAGCTTCTTTTCCTCGGCAGTCACAACACGGCTCTTCTTCTCGGGGCCTGCCATGACCTTCATGGAAGCTTCCTCGATGTCCTCCATGGTGATGGCCTTGCGGCTGCGGCGGGCAGCCAGCAGAGCGGCCTCATTGACCAGGTTCTCCAGGTCAGCACCCGCAAAACCTGCGGTGCGCTGTGCGATGACTCTGAGGGAGACATCGGGAGCCAGAGGCTTATTCTTGGTGTGAACCTTGAGGATCTCCTCGCGGCCCTTGACATCGGGCAGGCCCACATAGACCTGACGGTCAAAGCGGCCCGGACGGAGCAGTGCCTTATCCAGAATGTCGGCACGGTTGGTGGCTGCCATCACGATGACACCATCGTTGGCCTCAAAGCCGTCCATCTCGACCAGCAGCTGGTTCAGGGTCTGCTCCCGCTCGTCGTGGCCGCCGCCCAGACCTGCACCGCGCTGACGGCCCACGGCATCGATCTCATCGATGAAGATGATGCAGGGCATGGTCTTTTTGGCCTTATCAAACAGGTCACGCACACGGGACGCGCCGACACCGACATACATTTCCACGAAATCGGAGCCGGAAATGGAGTAGAAGGGCACACCTGCCTCACCGGCACAGGCACGGGCCAGCAGGGTCTTACCGGTACCCGGAGGGCCCACCAGCAGAACGCCGTGGGGGATGCGGGCACCCAGCGTGTTGAACTTGTCGGGGCTCTTGAGGAACTCCACGACCTCCTTCAGCTCTTCCTTTTCCTCATCCTCACCGGCAACGTCGGCAAAGGTCGCGGTCTTTTTGTTCTCATGCTCGTCCTTCACCTTGGCCTTGCCCACGTTCATAATACCGCCGCCGCCAGCGCCGCCGCGCATCATGGAGAAGAGCAGGAAGCCGGTGCAGCCCAGCATTCCCAGGTAGAACAGGATCTCCATCCAGGGGATGGACTCCTTCAGGGTGGTGTAATCGTACTCCATGGGCGCGGTCGGGTTGGCTGCGTCGTAGGAATCGATATACTGCTGGACGTTCTCGATAAACACATAGGCGTAGGGCAGCTTGTAGCGCACCGTCACCGTGCCGTCATCGTTTCTGGTTGCCCCCACGGAAGAGGTGGAGGAGGAGAACATATTGCTCAGCAGACCGCCGGAGGCCTGTGTGGCAGCGGTGGCACCTGTGGTTTCGGGCAGCTCCTGCTTGCCCTCCTTCAGCGTCAGGGTAATGATGCTGGTGTTGCGGTCCAGCGTGAAGGCTGTGACCTGATTGTTCTCAAAGTAGTGCACCACAGTCGAGTAGCTCATGGTGGAGCCGCCGGTACTGCTGTCGCTGGTGCCCAGCACCGACCAGATCATCAGAACACCGGCCAGTGCCAGCGCCAGGATCAGGGGATTAAAGCGAGGTCGTTTCGGTTGCAAAAGGGATCAACTCCAGTTCTAATTCGTTTTTGTTATGCGTAGATTTCCGGTTTCAGCACACCCACATAGGGCAGGTTGCGGTATTTCTCATCGTAGTCCAGACCATAGCCCACCACAAACTCGTCCGGCACCTGGAAGCCCTCGTAATCGGGCTGGATGTCGGCCTTGCGGCGGCTGGGCTTGTCGAGAATGGTGCAGATCTTCACGGAATTCGGGTTGCGCATCTTGAGCATGGGTACCAGCTTGGAAAGGGTGACACCGGTATCCAGAATGTCCTCCACGATCAGCACGTCCTTGCCGGACAGGTCGCCGTCCAGATCCTTGATGATCTTGACCAGACCGCTGGTGGTGGTATTGCTGCCGCCGTAGCTGGACACGACCATAAAATCAATGCTGCAGGGGATGGTCACAGCCCGCATCAGGTCGGCCATAAAGACCACCGAACCCTTGAGGATGGAGACGAGGACAAGGTTTCTGCCCTCGTAATCCCTGCTGATCTGTGCACCCAGTTCGGCAACCTTGGCTTTCAGTGCTTCCTCACTGACCAGGATGTTCTTGATATCGTCATTCATGCTCATGGGTTGTTCCTCCATTTTCCAATTCCAACTGCAAGATCTGTACAGTCTCCTCGTCCGGGGCCAGCCCCTCGGCAAAGCCCTCCCCACAGACCCACAGGATCTCACTGCCCGCCGCCAGCAGCGGCAGGCCCTCTCGTATTCCGGCAGGAATGCCTGCCTCATTCATCCATTTGCGCAGGGGCTTGCTCAGCCCCCGCCCCGCAGGCCGGAACCGGTCTCCCGGTTGACGGGTGCGCAGCGTAAGGGCAGAATATAACAAGGTTATTCTAGCATAATCCGCCCGATTTTTTAAGTCTTTTTTATGAACACCCTGTGTTTTTTCTCGAAAACCGCTTACAAATAGCCGTGTTTTCAGGGTTTGCCCCCCAGGCAGAGCAAATTCCGCCCCATCGGCAGGGGCAAACGGCAGCGAAAACGCAAGGGCCGCAGCCGCTTCCGGCCGGCCCTTTTCCTGCCAGAGCATCCCGCTGCCTGCGCAGAAACGGACCATATCGGTCAATTGCACCGCCCCGCTCCCCTGCTCCACCAACTCTGCCAGCAGACGGATGTATTTTTCCTCGGCATCCCGCACCGGGGCAACAAGGCTGTGGAGCGCCGCTTCCAGAATGAGCGGGTCCGCGCCCTGCAGCGGCTCCAGCCGCCACGCCGCCCTGGCTTTCGGGGCCTTGCGGGCAGTCTGGGCTGCATCCAGACGCGCGATGGAAAGCAGCTGTTCTGCCTGCCGGGCAAAGTACGCATCCGCGCGGGCCGCCTTTTCACAGAAGCGGGCCAGATTTTCCTCTGCCGCAGCGTTGACGCTACGCAAGGCCGGAACGGCCCCATGGCGCAGGCGGTTGCGGGCGTAAGCATCGGAATCGTTCGTCTCGTCCGTCACCCACGCCTGCCCGAAGGCGGCGCAGAGCGCTTCGGTCTCGGCCCGGGTCAGGCCCAACAGCGGGCGGCAGTAGCCGGGCCGCCTGGGCCGGATGCCCCCTGCCCCGTGCAGCCCGGTGCCCCGGGCCAGCCGGAACAACAGGGTCTCAGCCTGGTCAGTAGCAGTATGGGCCGTTGCAATGCAGTCTATCCCGCCTGCCAGCAGTTGGGCAAAGCAGGCATAGCGGAGTTTGCGGGCCCAGTCCTCCCCGGCATGGGGCGGCACAGCCATTCCCACATCTGCCGGGCGGAAGACTGTCAGCGGCACCCCCAGCCGGGCGCACTCTGCCCGGACAAAGGCTTCGTCCCGGTCCGCAGTCTCACCCCGCAGACCGTGGTTGACGTGGCAGGCCGTAAGGGGATACCCAAAGGTTTCCCGCAGTTCCAGCAGCACCCGCAGCAGCGCCATGCTGTCGGCTCCGCCCGAAACGGCGGCGCACAGGTGCAGAGCCAGGCCCGGCTCCGCAGGCGCAAACAGCTGCTCCTGCCGGGCAAAGCGTTCTACTTTTGCGATCAATTTTGATGTTTCGTCGTTCATCAGCGTTTGAAGTCCACATCCATAAAGCGGGTGTGTGCGCCATCCCAGCCCAGCGGCACCGTGCTGGTCTCGCCGTGGCGGTTCTTTGCGACGATGCACTCCGCGGTATCCGCATCCACCTCTGCCCCATCGGGGTTCTGGCTGGCGTAGTAGGAATCACGGTAAAGGAAAAGGACGCAGTCGGCATCCTGCTCGATAGAACCGGAATCACGCAGGTCCGACAGCTGGGGCCGGTGAGAAGAGTTGTTGCCCTGCTTCTCCACCGCACGGGACAGCTGGGAAAGCGCGATGATGGGCACATTCATTTCCTTAGCCATGATCTTCAGGTTTCGGGTGATGGAGCTGATCTCCTGCACACGGTTCTCGCTGCGCTGGCCGGTGGTCATCAGCTGCAGGTAGTCGATGACGATCAGGCCCACATTGGGGCGGGTGGGGTCCTGATTGACCCGGCGGATCTTCGCCTTCATCTCGGTGATGGTGATGCCTGAGGTGTCGTCCATATAGATGGGGGCATCGTGGAGCTTTTCCGTTGCCAGTGCCAGATACTCCCAGTCCTCACTGCGAAGGGCACCGGTGCGGAAAGCCTGGCTGTCGATGCCCGCTTCCGCCGAAAGGATGCGGTTGGTCAGCTGCTCCTTGGTCATTTCCAGGCTGAAAATGGCCACCGGCACCTTTTGCTGCATGGCAACTCGGGTGGCAATGTTCAGCGCAAAGCTGGTCTTGCCCATACCGGGGCGGGCGGCCAGAATGATGAGGTCGCCGCGGCCCAGGCCGGTCAGGACGGTATCCAGCAGGCGGAAACCGGTGGGGATCCCCTTGTACTTGTCGGCATCCGGGCCGCTGATCTTCTGCAGGTTGGTCAGCGTCTCCACCATGCTGGAGGAAAGCGGGGTCAACGCGCTGGAATCCCGCCCGGAGCGGATCTCGTAAATGCGCTGCTCCGCATTTTCCAGCAGCAGGTCAGCGTCCGGCTCATCGCCCGCGTCCTGCAGAATATCCTTGGCAACGCCCATCAGCTGGCGCACCAGGTACTTTTCCTGCACGATCTGGGCATAGGCCTTCACATTGGAGATGCTGGGCACCGTCTCAGCCAGACCGGTCAGATAGACTTTTGCCTCGTCCGCACTGGGGAACACGCCATCGGAGATGACGGCATCCAGCAGGGTGACAAAGTCGATGGTCTGGTCTGCCGTAAACAGGCGCAGCATCTCAGAATAGATCTGGGCGTTCTGCCGGGTGTAGAACATCTCCGGCCGGATGATCTCCACCAGATCGGTCAGGGTCTCAGGCTTGAGCAGCACCGCGCCCAGCACGCTCTGCTCGGCCTGCATATTGTAGGGCAGATTGATGCCCACACTCTCCAGATTCAGCTCATTGGAATAATGTCGTTGTTCGTTGGGCATGGTTCATCCCCCTCCATACTGGGCCAGCTTCCAAAAACGCCAAAAACGCCCCCTGAAGGCAGGGGGCGCAGATGGCGTTTCAATCAGGCCTGTTCTACTTCCACCATGATCTTGAAGGAAGCCACGACACCGACATGCAGGCGCACCTTTGCGTTGAACACACCGGCATCCTTGATGTCCTTGGTCTCCAGCTCGATCTTCTTTTTATCAATGGGAGAACCGGCCAGCTGGGCCAGAGCCTCGGCAACTTCCTTGCCGGTGACCTTGCCGTGCAGGCGGCCGGATGCGCCGCCCTTGGCCTTGATGGTCACGGTCTTGCCCTCGATCTTTGCAGCCACAGCCTGTGCGGCGGCCACAGTTTCAGCCTCGTGGAAATCCGCAGCGGCCTCCTTGCCGCGTGCGATATTCACCGCAGAAGCATCGGCCACAGCGGCCAGCTTGCGCGGGAACAGAAAGTTGCGGGCGTAGCCGTCGGAGACCTCATGGATCTCGTCCTTCTTGCCAATGCCCTTTACGTCCTGCTTCAGAATCACTTTCATGGTGTTATCCCTCACTTCTCACCGGGGAACCGGTGGATTTCTATGGCTAGTATACAGCAATTGCGCGTTTCCGTCAACGGTCGGGGGCTGCCGCATCTCCGGGAGCTTTCTCCCGCAAGTGAAACGGGCCATTCCATCGCCCGCCCTATTGCCGCTGCGCGGCAACAGGGTCCCACCCCAGCGGACACTTGCCGGAGAAACTCCCCTCGTGCGGCGATCAGCAGTTCACGCCAACTCTTTCCCCGCCGCATCCAATGCTGCTTCGATCACCTTATCCATATCATAATACTTGTACTCGCCCAACCGACCGCCAAAAATGACCTTTGTCTCGGCATTGGCCAGCGCTTTGTATTTTGCGTAAAGCGCGCCATTCTTTTCATCGTTGACGGGGTAATAGGGCTCATCGCCCGGCTTCCACTCGGCGCTGTATTCCCGGCTGATGACCGTTTTGGGCTGGGTGCCAAACTCAAAGTGCTTATGCTCGATGATGCGGGTGTACGGGGTCTCGGCATCGGTATAGTTCACCACGGCGTTGCCCTGGTAGTTGTCGGTGTCCAGCACCTCCGTCTCAAAGCGGACGCTGCGGTACTGCAGGGCCCCCAGCCGGTAGCCAAAGTAGGCATCCACCGGGCCGGTGTAAACCACCTTGTCGGCCAGTGCGTTCAGGTTCTCCCGGTCGGCCAGATAATCCACATTCAGCCGCACCTCGATGCCCTCCAGCATCTTTTCCACCATGGCGGTATAGCCGCCATCGGGGATGCCCTGATACAGCGCGTTGAAGTAGTTGTTGTCATAGGTAAAGCGGACCGGCAGGCGTTTGATGATGAAAGCCGGCAGTTCGGTGCAGGGGCGGCCCCACTGCTTGCCGGTGTAGCCCTTGATGAGCTTTTCGTAAATGTCCGTACCCACCAGACTGATGGCCTGCTCCTCAAGATTTTTCGGGTCGGTGATGCCCGCTTCCCGCTTCTGCTCCTCGATCTTTGCCTTGGCCTCGGCGGGGGTCACCACGCCCCACATCTTATTGAAGGTGTTCATATTGAAGGGCAGATTGTAGATCTCGCCGTGATAATTGGCAACGGGGCTGTTGGTGTAGCGGTTGAATTCCGCGAACTGGTTCACATACTGCCACACTGCCTTGCTGCTGGTGTGGAAGATGTGGGCCCCATAGCGGTGGACCTGTATGCCCTCCACTTCCTCGGTATAGATATTCCCGGCAATGTGGCTGCGCTTATCAATGACAAGGCATGTTTTGCCCGCCTTTTTTGCTTCCTGAGCAAACACCGCACCGTAAAGGCCTGCGCCTACGATGAGATAATCGTAATGGTTCATCCCTGCTTCTCCTTTTTTCTGGATTCAGGTTCATTTTTGGAGAGCGGCTTCTTCTGGCTCTCACGGTACTGGTCAATGGCGGTCTGGATGCGTGCCCGGGCTGCCTCGGGGGTGATATGCTTGAGCTGGGCCGCCGCCATGGTCTGGTGGCCGCCGCCGCCCAGACTTTCCATGATGACCTGAACATTGACCGCCCCCAGACTGCGGGCCGAAATATTCACGCCGTTCCCCACCTGCACGGCCACAAAGCTGGCCTCCACATTCTGGATGGTCAGCAGGTCGTTGGCAGCCTGCGCAATGGCCACACGGGCCTCGGGGGGCACCTCGCCGCTCACCGAGATGGCGCAGCTGCGGTACATCTGGGCAGCCTCCACAAGGTCTGCCTTGGCGTTGTACTCCACCATGGTCACATCAAAGAGCTGGCGCACCCGCTCCGTCTCCGCACCGTAACGGCGCAGAGCGGCGGCGGCTTCAAACGTGCGCACACCGGTGTGCAGGGTGAAGTCCCGGGTATCCAGCATAATGCCAGAGAGCAGTCCCTCGGCCTCCACCCGGCTGGGCTTGTCATCCCGGTCGCCCACATACTGCAAAAGCTCCGTGACCAGCTCACTGGCCGAGGAGGAGTAGGGCTCGTGGCAGACAAGGTCTGCATGCTCGATGAAGCCCACGCCCTTGCGGTGGTGGTCGATAACGGCCACCTTGCCGCACCTTTCCAGGATCTCCTTACTTTCCACAAGGCCCAGCTGGTATGTATCCACCACCACGCAGAGCGTTTTCTTGGAGATAATGGGCAAAGCTCCCTTGGGGTCGATGAAATCATCCGCCTGGCCGGCCCGGCACAGGGCATCGATCAGGCTGCCCGCCAGCGTGGCATCCCGCCTGACGGCGATCACCGCCGGGACATCGCAGATCTTGCAGATGCGCAGCACGCCCTCGGCAGCGCCGATGGCATCCAGATCGCTCATCCGGTGGCCCATGATGACCACATGGTCCGCCTCCTTGACGAGCCTGACCAGCTGGTCGGCCACGATGCGGCTGCGCACCTTGCTGCGCTTTTCCACGCCGTGGCTCACGCCGCCGTAAAAGGTGAAGCCATCCGGGGTCATCTCAGCGGCCTGATCGCCGCCGCGGCCCTGCGCCATATCCAGCGCCTGCACGGCCATATCCTGGGCTTCCCGCAGGGTCTTGGCCCCGCGCCCGATGCCAATGGAGATGGACAGGTTCACGCTGGGGTCCAGGGCACGGATCTTATCCAGCACATCGTAGCCGCGCTGGGCGTACTGCTCCAGATGGCGCTCCTCCACCACGGCGATATAGCGGCCGCTGGCAACGCGGCGCAAAAAGCCTGTGCCCCGGCCGATCATATCCTCCAGCACCCGGTTGATGCCTTCCAGCAGGCGGGCGCGCTCACTGTCCAGCATATCGCTGAACACATCATCGTAGCCGTCCACCAGGAACACCATGTAACCCGGGCGGCTGGCCTTATACTCCGTTTCGATCCTGCGCAGGGCGGTCTCCTCATTAAACACGAGCAGCGTCATGCTCTCGCTGCCGCCCGGCACGGTACTGCTGTGCACATTCCACACACCATCGGCCAGATTGAGCTGCTGCCCCTCCGGGGTGCGGGCCTGTGCGGTGTCCAGGCCGGGCAGCAGCTTCTGTGCCCTGCCTGCAAGCCGGTCCTCGCCGCCCAGCAGTGCCGTGCGGAAGCGGCTGTTATACCACAGCACCGTCTCACCCGAAAGCAGAGCTGCCGGCTGAGAGAGGGATTCCAGGCTGTATTGGGTCCTGGAATTTTCAAAGCTGCCCCCAGCCACCCACTTGGCGGTCCAGCGCCGCAGCTGATACCGGAAAACGCAGATGCCGATGCCCCACAGCACCGCCAGCACTGCCAGCGCAGGCCAGCCCGCGGGCCGCTGCACCAGAAGCGCCAGTGTCAGCAGTGCACACAGCACTGCCAGCGCGGCGATCAGCATTTCTAACGTCCATCTCGGTTTTTGTTTCATGGGATCTTCTGCCTCCTGGTCTGCCTGCCCCGGCGGGGCGGCTTCCGGCTTATACCTCCATCAGAATGGGGAGGATCATCGGGCTGCGCTTGGTGCGGCGGTAGATATAGCTGCTCAACGCCTCACGCACACGGGTCTTGACGCTGTTCCAGTCGCGCACATGCTCTTCCACGCAGCGATCCAGCGCGTTTTCCACAATGCTCTGGGCCCCGTCCATCAGGCTCTCGTTCTCGCGCACATAGACAAAGCCGCGGCTCACAAGGTCAGGCCCCGCCAGCACCTTGCCGGTCTTGCTGTCCACGGTAGCCACAATGATGACCAGACCGTCCTCAGAGAGATGCTTGCGGTCACGCAGGACCACATTGCCCACATCGCCCACGCCCAGGCCGTCCACCATCACAGCACCGGCGGTGACAGGCTCGCCCAGTTTGATTTCGTCCCGGCTCAGGATGACGTTGGAGCCGTTCTCGGCAATGAGGATGTTGCTGGTGGGAATGCCCAGAGACGCAGCGGTCAGGGCATGCTTTTTCAGCTGCTTGTACTCGCCGTGCACGGGCAGGAAATACTTGGGTCTGGTCAGGGTGAGCATCAGCTTCTGCTCTTCCTGGCAGGCGTGGCCGGAAACATGGACATCATACATGCTCTCGTAGATGACCTCCGCGCCCAGCAGGAGCAGACCGTTGACGATCTTGGTCACGCTCTTCTCGTTGCCGGGAATGGGGTTGGCGGAGATGATGATGAAGTCGCCGGGGCCAACCCGCACCTGGCGGTGGCTGCAGGAGGCCATGCGGGAAAGAGCGCTCAGGGGCTCGCCCTGGCTGCCGGTGGTGATCAGCACCACCTGCTCCGGCGGGTACTGGTTCAGCTCATCCACGCTGATAAGGGTGCCCTCGGGGATGTGCATATAACCCAGCTCCTGCGCCATGGCAGTGTTATTGACCATGCTGCGGCCGCTGAACGCCACCTTGCGGCCATCCTCCACGGCCAGGTCGATGATCTGCTGGACGCGGTAGATGTTGGACGCAAAGGTCGCAATGATGATACGCTTGTTCCGGGCGCGGGCAAACAGGTTGCGGACACCGGCGGCCACCTTCTGCTCCGTGGCAGTAAAGCCCGGGCGCTCGGCGTTGGTGGAATCGCTCAGCAGCGCCAGCACACCCTTCTGACCATACTCCGAAAGGGTGGTCAGGTCGGTCACGCCGCAGGCCAGCGGGGTGTAATCGATCTTGAAGTCGCCGGTCTGGATGATCGTTCCGGCGGGGCTGTCAATGGCAAAGGCCACGGAATCGGGGATGGAGTGGTTGACATGGATGGGCTCCACGGTAAAGCAGCCCAGCTTGATCTTCTGCTTGGGGGTGATCTCCACGAACTTGGTCTTGCCTGCCAGGCCGAACTCCTCCAGCTTGTTCCGGATGAGGCCGCAGGTCAGCCGGGTGCCGTAGATGGGCAGATCAAACTTCTGCAGCAGGTAGGGAATGCTGCCGATGTGGTCTTCGTGGCCGTGGGTGATGAGCAGGCCCTTGATCTTGTCCTTATTCTGCACCACAAAGGTAAAGTCGGGGATGACCATGTCCACGCCGTACATCTCACTGTCCGGGAATACAAGGCCGCAGTCCACAATGATCATATCCCCGTTGCACTCATACACGGTCATGTTCTTGCCCACTTCACCCAGACCGCCCAGCGGGTAGATGTGGATGGGCACAGCGGCCTCCTTGGGCTGCTGAGAACGGCGGGGCCGCCGGTTATAATAAGGGCGGCGGGTGCGGGTACGCTTTTCCCCGCCGGATTCACTGTTTCTGTTCGGATTGTTCTGAGCCTGAGCCGGGTTCTGTTCTTTGACCTGTGCCATGCGGTACCTCCAAAATCAATTACAAAACGCAGGCACACCCCTTTGCGAGCGGCCTGTCTGTTGTGAAGGAGCAGCAAACGCACCGCCGCTCCCATCGAAACCATCGTATAGAATTTTTCGCTTCCATGCCCGTTTTCGGCACTGGGATGGCCGGAACGGAGTAATTTCTGCCCTGTCAGTCCATCTGTTCGATGCGACCGCGGCACTGCCCCGTTCCGGCCGGACACACCGCACCGGTGCGCCCCTATACGCATTTTGTTACAAACAGTATAGTATTTCTTGTCCACTTTGTCAATTCAAAGCTTTGCCGGAAAAGCCGGGGATGATACGTTTTCCTCTTGACAGAACCGGAAAAATAGCTCTAAATAGAAGTATCCAAAAAATCAAGTTCCGGGAGAAACAGATGAAACAAGTCGAAGTTTATACCGATGGCGCGTGCAGCGGCAACCCCGGCCCGGGCGGCTGGGGTGCAGTGCTGCGCTACCGCTTCAACGGCAAGGTCTACGAAAAAGAGCTCAGCGGCGGCGATGCTTCCACCACCAACAACCGGATGGAGCTGACCGCCTTTATCGAGGCCCTGCGCCAGCTCAAGGAGCCCTGTGAGGTGCGGCTGTGCTCTGACAGCCAGTACGTCATCAATGGGCTGGAAAAGGGCTGGGCCAGGGGCTGGAAGCGCCGGGGCTGGAAAAAGTCCGACGGCTCCCCTGCCCTGAACCCCGACCTGTGGGAACAGGCATTGGAGCAGGAAGCCCGGCACAAGATCACTTATGTCTGGGTCAAGGGCCACGCAGGCCACCCGGAAAACGAGCGCTGCGACCAGCTGGCCGTGGCACAAAGTCAGGCACACGGAGGGAGACAGGGACGATGAGCGATACATTTCTGCCCGGCAGCGGGTTCGATACCTATGAACAGCAGGACAAGGTGCTGGTGGGCCTGTGCGGCGGCACGGGCTGCAAAGCAGCTGTCCGCATTTTACAGCAGCAGGGCTTTGCGGTGATGGGCGCTGTGGTGCGTCTGTGCACCGATGACCCCGTTGTGGATGCCGCCAAGGAAGCCGCCAAGGCTCTGGGCATCGAGTGCATCACCCTGAATGCCAGCGAACTGGCCAGCCAGCTGGCCGAGGAGACCGCTGCCCCGGCCGACCTGCGCTTCCCCGCCCTGCTGGCGGCGGCTGACCGGCTGGGCATCCAGTACATTGCCACCGGCCACCGCGCCCGGGTAGAGACCGGTGCGGACGGCGTGCACGTCCTCTGCCCTGCCGAAATTGCGGACGAGAGTGCCCGGCTTGCCGCCCTGCCGCAGGAAACGCTGGGCCGGCTCATCCTGCCCTTGGGCGATTTCAGCCCCGAGGATGCAGCCGAGATGGCAGCAGAATAAAAACCAAAAAAGATGCACCCCGCCTTCCTGATACAGGTTCAGGGAGCGGGGTGCATCTCTTTTTGCTCTGTTTTATTTCATCGTACAACGCTCAATGGAAGTCATCCGCTTACTTTGCGAAGATCTGGATCCAGTTGTGGCCCCACTGAGAATTGGCATCGTAGTTGTAGCCAAGGCACATATACTTGGCGGCGGGGTCCATGATATTGACACGGTGGCCTTCCGAAGCCATCCAGTCTGCAACGACCTTTTCGGGCGTGGTCTCGCCCCAGGCGGCATTTTCGCCGGTGGCGGTATCAGACACACCGTACTCCTTCAGCACGGTGAAGCAGTTGGTGCCATCGGGGCGGGTGTGGGAAGCGACCTTTGCCACTTCCTTTGCGCGCTCATCGGCGGCGGCCTGCAGCTTGGCATCGCCCATGGCCAGAGGTGCCAGATTTTCCTTTGCGCGCTCAGCGTTGACCAGCGCCAGCACTTCCTGTGCGAAACCGTTCTCACTGGTGCCGCGGGCGTAGGTGAAGATCATCACCCAGTAATTGCCGTACTCGCCGCCCTCGTAGTAGCCAACGCCAACGGAGGTTGCATCCTTGTCCAGCATCCGCTCCTTGAAGAAATCGTAGCGATTCCAGGCGGCGACCACGTCCGAAGCATTCTCAGCAGCTGCCCAGTAATTCTCGCCCACAGAAACATCATCCACACCGTACTCCGGCAGGATGGTGAACTCGCGGCTGCCATTGGGGCGGTTGTAGGAATAATTGACGGTAAGTTCTTTTGCACGGGCCTGTGCGGCAGCATTCAGTGCGCTGCTGCCCATGCTCAGAGGAGTCACACCAGCCTGTGCACGCTCTGCGTTGACGAGCTGCAGCAGCTCATCGGCCTTGGAAGCTGCGTGTGCGGGCATTGCCAGAACAAGCATCAGGCAGATGAATGCGGCGCAGCAGACCAGATTCTTCAGGACTTTCATCGAAGCGTTACGCATGGTGTTGAACCTCTTTTGTGTTGCCCCATGAAAAAAGGTGTCGATTGCTGGTATACTCGGCAATCGACACCTGATGCTTCAGATGAAGGTCACTCAACACCCAATCCCCGCTGTGGAGACCCTCAGGTGATGAGAAGCAGCTGGCTGCCATTTTACAGGCCCTGTAGCTTTGCGTCACAGCCTTTCGACTGTTTTGCCGAGAATATTCAATTCACCTTGAGGAGCCGTTTCCAATTCCTCGACACTATCCTACCACATCGGACAGAACCTGTCAACTGTTTTGGAGCAGTCTTCTCAAAAATCCGCTTTTTTGAAGAGTTCTTCCGTTATGCCTGCACCTCTGCCGCCTTTTTGCGCAGCTGGTCGAGGTCTGCAGCATCCGGGTGGGCCAGCGCCTTGTCAAAATTCTCGATCAGCATCTCGAGGTTGGGCGCATGGTTGGGCTGCTGCAGCATCTTTTCGTACTGCTGGCGCACGGTCATGGGCATCTTGCCCTGGCACATATAAGTTCCAATGACCGTGTTGCTCTCATCCAGCGATTTCTGCACCGCCGCCAGGATCTGCTCGAAATATTCCGCACTGCCGCCAAAGCCTGCGGTGCCGAACAAAAAGATCCGCTTCCCCTTCAGGGTCTGCAAAAAGGCGGTGAGGGTGTCATCGGCATGGCCCTTGTCCGTCCAGAAGCCGATGTAAAGGGTCTCAGCCTCCAGTGCCTCCGGGGCCGGTGCTCCGAAGTAGGTGCACTCATTCTGGGGCAGGCTTGCGCGAAGGGTGTCGGCCAGCAGGCGGGTGTTGCCGGTCTTGCTGCTGAAAACGATGGCGTAGCTCATGGTCATTCTCCTTTGTTCTCTTTGAGATCAGATGCTGCCCTGTTCTTTTGCGTTCAGGGCATCATAGATACAGCGGGTGCCCTGATGGGCGATCAGGCCGCCCAGGCACTTCTTGTTGCAGCGGACACAGCGGTGGATCTTTGCCGCATTGCCGCTCTGCAGTTTGTTGACCCAGTTGGGGTCGGCCAGCAGCTGGCGGCACATTGCCGCACACTGGATGCGGCCGCTGGCAAGCTGCTGCTCCACGAAATCGGGGTCGTTCAGGCCGCCCACACCGCAGAGCGGCACGCTGGTATACCGGCGCACCTCATCGCAGAACTTGAGGAAGCAGCCGGTCTCCTTGAACTCGGGGTGGCTGGCCGGCGGGATGGTGTTTTCCAGCGCAGAGTGGTTGGCCAGTGTCACATGGAAGCTGGTCACGCCTGCCTGCACCAGCAGGGGCACGAACACGGCCAGTTCCTCCTCCACCACACCGGCGTTGCCGTAATGGGGGTTCTCCTGCCGGACAGCCAGCTTGTAGTCAATGGCCATGCCGGGCACAGCGGCGTGCACTGCCTTGACAGCTTCCACAGCAAAGCGGGCGCGGCGCTCGGCACTGCCGCCGTATTCATCGGTGCGGTGGTTGAAGATGGCGGAAGAGAAGCTGCCGCACATCCGGTCGCCGTGCACCTGCACCATGTCAAAGCCCGCCTGCTTTGCCAGCACAGCAGCCTTGCCAAAGCCATCGATGATCTGATGGATCTTTTTCTGGGACATCTTGGTGATGTAGGGACCCACGGCATCGTTCATCCGCTCCCGCAGCTGGTCGGGGGTGATCTTTTTCATCAGCATCCCCGGGATGCACTTGATGATGGACATCATGTCGGTATCGGTCTGGTGGAGCTGGGCGCAGACCTTACAGCCGTATTTGTGGGCAGTCTCGCAGATCTGCTGATAGAAGGCAAAGCCCTTTTTGTCAAACAGGGACTTCTCAAACCGGCTCTTGGCCACCGGCACGTCGCCGATGATGATCATGGCGCAGCCGCCCTTGGCCAGCCGCTCCATCTCTGCCAGATATTCCTCGTCCGAAAGGCCGAAGGTGGTGGGAGCAAAGATGATGCGGTTCTTCAGCTGCATTCCACCGTAATCAATGGGGCTCAGGATGGTGTCGTACATGTTACACACTCTCTTTTCTCGTCCGTGCTGCCTTTTGCAGCAGGCTCAGGAGCTGGTGCTGTTCCTCTTCGGTCAGCCCGCTCAAATTTTGTGCATCCCAATCAAAAAATACCTGGTGGCAGGTCCGGAATGCTCTCTCACCCGCCGGGGTCAGCCCCAAATGATAACTGCGGCCCTGCTTTTCCCGGGTCATAAAGCCATCTTCCACCAGCTTGATCACGCTGCGCTGGCAGTGGCCCCAGTCCAGGTGCAGGTTTTTGGTCATCTCAGCCGGGGTGCAGCCGGGATGTTTGCCCACGTAGATCACAAAATACATCATGCCAAAGCTCAGGCCAAACTCCTGCAGCTGCTGGGTGGTGTAGGCTGCGAACTGCTTGTAAAACTCCATCGCGTAGAAGGATATGGTCGATTGGATCACTCTTTGCATCTCCTTTACTTGACAAGGTCTAGTATAATCACATTACTTGATAAAGTCAAGTACTTTTTTCAAAAAAATTCTCCCTGCTCCGTATTTCTGTTTCGGGAGCAGGGAGAGAACGATTCTTTTGCCTCAGACCAGCGGCATGATATTTTCCGGGGCGGCAGCAAGGCAGGCGGGTGCTTTTGGCGGCGGGGCCGCCAGTGTCTCCTTGGACACCTTCCACCACAGGCGGGCCTCACCGCCGGGCAGGGTGAAGATCATGTTCCAGTCAAAGGGATTCTCACTGGTGGAGACAGCCTGCACCGGCAGGCTGTTGGGGGTGCCGGGAGCGCAGGGCGCAAAATCATGGGCGCGGATGCCCACGGCACAGCAGCCCTCGGGCACCGGCAGAGCCACGGTCAGCGGCTGTTCCCAGCCCGCCAGATGAACGGTATGCTCCCCCACCCGGGTGCAGGGCAGAATGTTCTTGCAGCCGGTCAGGCGGGCGGCGGCACGGGTGCGGGGGTCGGCAAAGACCTCCTTGGTCGTGCCTGCCCGGAGCACCTCGCCGCTGTCCATCACGATCATCTCCCTGCACAGGCGGTAGGCCTCGTCCCGGTTGTGGGTCACCAGCAGGGCCGTGCCCGCAAACCCGGCCAGCAGGCTGCCCACTTCCCCCTCCACCTCCTCGCGCAGATAGCTGTCCAGCGCACTGAACGGCTCGTCCAGCATCAGGATGCGGGGTTTGGCCGCCAGGATGCGGGCCAGGGCGGCACGCTGCTGCTGCCCGCCCGAAAGCGCGCCGGGCAGGCGCTTGGCCAGTTCTTCCAGCCGCATGGCACGCAATGCCTCAGCACAGGCGGCCCTGCGGGCGGCAGGGTCCTTTTCCTTTTTCAGGGCACAGAGGATATTCTGTTCCACGGTCATGTTGGGGAACAGGGCGTAGTTCTGGAACAGCAGACCCACATTGCGCTGCTGGGGCGGCAGGTCGATGCCCTGAGTGCTGTCGAACAGCACCCGGCCATCCAGCACGATGCGTCCCTCGTCCGGCCGGACGATGCCTGCAATGCAGCGCAGGGTCATGCTTTTGCCGCAGCCGGACGCGCCCAGAAGGGCGGTGGCAGTGTCCCCTGCCGTGAACGCAGCGTGGAGGGTAAAGCCATCAAACCGCTTGGTCACATTTACTTCCAGGCTCATGTGCGCTTTCCTCCCTGCTTCTGCCTGCGTTCCAGCAGGTTCACTGCCAGCAGCACCACCGCCGAGATAACGATATCCACCAGCACCCACTGCATGGCCCCGGCTTCATCGTTGGTGCGCCAGAGCTGGTAGACCGTGGTTGCAATGGTGGCCGTCTTGCCCGGCGTGTAGCCTGCGATCATGCTGGTGGCACCATATTCGCCCAGCGCACGGGCAAAGGCCAGCACCGTACCGGCCAGAATGCCCTGACGGCAGCAGGGCATTCGCACCCGCCAGAAGATCCAGGTGTTGGAAAGCCCCAGCGTCTGTGCCGACCAGGCCAGCGTTTCGTCAAAGCTCTCAAAGGCACCGCGGGCCGTGCGGTACATCAGCGGAAAGGCCACCACGATGGAAGCAAAGATGGCGCTGTACCAGTTCATCACCAACTTCACGCCGAAATGTTCCATGAAAAAGATGCCCAGCGGCCTTTTTGCGCCGAACAGCAGCAGCAGGAAATATCCCACGACCGTGGGCGGCAGCACCATGGGCAGGGTGAGCACCACATCCAGCACGCCTTTGAGCACGCGCGGGAGCTTTGCAATGTAGTAGGCCGCAAAGATGCCTAAAAAGAACACCGCCGCGCAGCTGATCAGCGCAATGCGCAGGCTGTTCCATAAGGGATACCAGTCCATACCATCCCCCCAGCGGATGCTTACAGTGCGGTGAAGCCAACGCTCTCGAACACGGTCGCAGCCTTGTCGGTGCGCAGGTAAGCCAGGAACTCCTTGGCAGCCTCGGCATGGAGGGCGTTCTTCATTACAGCGGCGGGGTAGATGACCTGACCGCACATCTCCTTGGTGGCCTCGTCCACGGGGGTCAGACCGGCGCTGTACGCATCGGTGCAGTAAACGACACCGGCATCCACGCTGGCCTCGCTGATCTGGGTGGTGACTTCCTTGACGTTGGAGCCGTAGGTGATGACACCGGCAGCAGCCAGAGCTGCCTCATCCAGATCATAGTAAGCCAGGATCTTCTGGGTGTACTGACCCACGGGCACATCGCTGTTGCCCATGCAGAACAGGATATCCTCTGCCTTCAGGTGCTCGGCCAGGCTGTCGAAGCTGTCGATCCCCTTGTCGCTGCCCTCGGGTACACAGAGCACGACCTTGTTCTCCAGCAGATCCACACGGCTTTCGGCATCCACAAAGTCCAGGCCCTCGGTGTTCCCCTCAGCGGAAGCGGTGCTGTCCAGCTGGTTCATCTGCTTCTGACCGGCGGAGAGGAACAGGTCGCAGTCCGCACCCTCCTGGATCTGGGTCTTGAGGGTTCCGGAAGAGTCAAAGTTGAAGCTGAAGGTCACGCCGGGGTTCTCTGCGGAGTAGGTCTCGGCAATGGCGTTCAGGGTCTCGGTCAGGGAGGCGGCAGCAAAAACGATCAGCTCCATGCTCTCGCCGGAGGCAGCCTCAGAGGAGGCGGCAGCGGAGGATGCGGTGGAAGATGCAGTGCTGCTGGAGGAGCCGCCGCAGGCGGTCAGAACAGCAGATGCGGATGCGATGCCGGCAGCGCACAGGAAGCCGCGGCGGGAGATCATAGTTTTCATAGTCTTGCTCCTTACAGTGGGTATGCTTTTGTTGTACTTTTATTTTTACGCCCGGCACCAAAAGCAGCGCCGCGGCGGTGAAACAGACTTATTTGCGGGCGCACTCGCCGTCCAGCCCGGCGGCAATGCGCACCCCGTGCTCCAGGCTGGGCAGGATGTACTCCAGATTCTCCTTCACGGCCTTGGGGCTGCCGGGCAGGTTGACGATGAGGGTCTTGCCCCGCAGCACACTGGCGGCGCGGCTGAGCATCCCGCGCGGGGTGATGCTCAGGCTGTGGTAACGCATGGCCTCAGCAATGCCGGGGGCGTTGCGGTCCGCTACGGCATAGGTGGCTTCCGGGGTGATATCCCGGGGGGCAAAGCCGGTGCCGCCGGTGGTCAGGATCAGGTTGACCTGACGGCCATCGGCCAGCCGGATGAGCTGTGCTTTCAGGGCCTTTGCCTCATCGGGCAGGATCATGGTCTCCTCCACCTGATAGCCTGCAGCGGTGAGCATCTCCACGATCAGGGGGCCGCTCTTGTCCTCCCGCTCACCCCGGCTGCCCTTGTCAGAAAGGGTGATGACGGCAGCGCGCAGGGGCGGATTTTCCGGCGGGGGCAGCAGGGTCACCTCATCCCCCACATGGATTTCGCCGCCATGCAGCACCCGGGCAAACACGCCCTCCCGGGGCATGATGCACTCGCCGGTCTTCTGCTTGATGACGCAGTCGTTGTGGCACTCTTTGCCGATCTGGGTCATTTCCAGCACCACGTCCCCGATGGCAAAGCGGCTGGTCACGGGCAGATTGCGGAAATCGTAGCCCTCCACCACCAGATTCTCGCCAAAGGCACCGTAGTCCACCCAGATCTTTTTGCGGAAGTTCTCGATCTTTTCGGCACTCAGCAGGCTGACCTGACGGTGCCAGTTCCCGCCGTGGGCATCGGTCTCAATGCCCCATTCCGGGGTCAGGCGTGCGCTTTCCACTTCGGTCTTGACCGTGCCACGCTGGGGGCTGGTGCAGATCGCCAGAAGTTTTCCCATAAATTTATCCTCCAATTCGGTACATACCCCGGGTCGCGGGGATGTCCTGTTTCAATTCAAAATGATGTTCCTGGGGCTTTTCCCAGATGGTGGTACGGATAGCAGTCAGCAGCGCTTCGTCAGACGCGCCACTGCGCAGCAGGGCTTTCAGGTCACATCCGGCCTCACTGGCAAGGCAGGGGCGCAGAAAGCCCTGACTGGTCAACCGCACCCGGTTGCAGGAGGCGCAGAACTTGCCGTGGACAGCGGCAATGAAGCCGATGTCCCCTTTCCAGCCCGGCACGGTGTAATAGACCGCCGGGCCGTCGCCCAGCGCGGCACATGCTGCCCCGGGCAGCGGGGCCAGCTCCGGCCAGCGCCTGCGGAAGCGGGTCAGCAGTTCCGGGCCGGAGATACAGGGCATGGCCGCCCCGTAGCCGATGGGCATCATCTCGATGAACCGCACCTGCAGGGGCTTGTCCTGTGCCAGAGCGGCCAGCGCTTCCAGCTCACCCTCGTTTACGCCCACCTGGGGCACGCAGTTCAGCTTGACCGGGATGCCGCTTTCCAGCGCGGCATGGATGCCTGCCTGCACGGCGGCAAATTCATCCCGGGCCGTGATCTTTGCAAACAGGGCGGGGTCCAGCGTATCCAGACTGATGTTCACGCTGTCCAGCCCGGCCTCCAGCAGGGCAGGCAGCTGCTGCTCCAACAGGACGGCGTTGGTGGTCATGGTGACCTTCCGGATGCCGGGGATGGCTTTCAGCCCCTTGACCAGCTGCTCCACGCCCTTGCGCACCAGCGGTTCGCCGCCGGTGACCCGCACGGTATCCACCCCGCACCGGGCAAACAGGGCGGCAAGGCGCAGGAATTCTTCGTAGGTCAGGATATCCTCCCGTTCCAGCTTGTCCACGCCATCCGGCATACAGTAGCGGCAGCGCAGGTTGCACAGGTCGGTCACGGAAAGGCGGAGATAATGGATATTGCGGCCCTTGGAATCAAACATAGCCGCCCTCCGCCCGGATATAATGTCCGCTCTTGCCGCCGGTCTTTTCCACCAGATGGATCTCGCCCAGCTCCATGCCCTTATCCACGGCCTTGCACATGTCATAGATGGTGAGCAGGGCGGTGGAAACGCCGGTCAGGGCCTCCATTTCCACGCCGGTCACGCCGCTGGTCTTGACCGTGCAGCGTGCTTCCACAGCCCGGCGCTCGGGCAGCAGCTCAAACTCGATCTGCACCTTGGTCAGCGGCAGCGGGTGGCACAGAGGGATCAGCTCGCTGGTGCGCTTGGTGGCCATGATGCCGGCTACCCGGGCCACGCCCAGCACATCGCCCTTTTTCACGGTGCCGCTCTGCACGGCGGCAAAGGCATCCGCATTCATGGTAATGATGCCGTGGGCCGTGGCCTCCCGGGCCGTGACGGGCTTTTCGCTCACGTCCACCATCACGGCGTTTCCGGCGGCATCAAAGTGGGTCAGATTATTTTCACTCATATTTTTTCACCTTAGTTAAGCTCCCCCTTCGGGGGAGCTGGCAAAGCCGAAAGGCTTTGGCTGAGAGGGTTTCAGCAGTGTCCGAAGCCGCAATTGGGCCAGTGGCACTCGGCGCAGCCCAGGCAGAGGCCGCCCTCGCCCAGACGGGCGATATCCTCGGCGGTGATGGGGTCATCGGCCAGCAGGCGGGGCAGCAGTAGGTCAAAAATGGTGCGCTTGGCGTACATCACACAGCCGGGCAGACCGCAGACCGGCACACCGTCCAGATAGCTGACCAGGAACATGGCACCGGGCAGCACCGGCGCGCCGTAGGTAATAATTTCAGCCCCGGTGTTCCTGATGGCCAGCGGGGTGCGGTCGTCCGGGTCCACGCTCATGCCGCCGGTGGTAAAGATCAGTTCACAGCCTGCAGCCTTTGCTTCCAGAATGGCGGCCGTGATGCCCGCCGGGTCATCGTCGCAGACCTTGTGGAAGGCCATCTCACAGCCATACACCGCCAGCTTTTGCTCGAGGATGGGAGTAAACTTGTCCTCAATGCGGCCCTTGAACACCTCGCTGCCGGTGGTGATAACGGCAAACTTCTTCTGGTGGAAGGGCAGCACGTTCAGGATGGGCTTCGGCCCGGCAGCAGCCTGCATGGCCTCCATCTTCTCCTGCTCAATGACCAGCGGGATGATGCGGGTACCAGCCAGCTTGGCTCCCTTTTTCACAGGCAGGTCGCCGTGGATCGTGGCGATCATCATCTGGGGGGTGCTGTTCACCGCCAGCAGGGCCCTGCGGTCGATCTTAAGCAGACCGTCGCAGTCGGCGATCAGTTCGATCTTGCCCTCCCGGGGCTCGGTGCCGTGGATATTCTGACCGGCAGCGGCCTTGTAGAGCAGGGCAGCAGCTTCATCCTCGTGGAGGATGCCGGGCTTTTTCTCCCAGACATAGAGGTTTTCCTTGCCGATGCTCAGCAGCACCGGAATATCCTCAGGCTGAATGATGTGGCCCTTTTTGAAGCGGGCCCCCTTGAATTCACCCGGGATGATCTGGGTGATATCGTGGCAGAGCACCTGCCCTGCCGCGTCTTCGGTACGGATCAGTTTCATGGTTTCTTCCTCCCCCTGTTACAATGCAGGCATCTGTGCAGCGATCCAGTCGGCCAGCGCTGCGGGCTCGTCCAGTGCAAAATCCGCGCCCGGAACATCCCCCACGATGGCCAGCGGCTCAAAGGAGACAGGCTCCTCCGAGACAGCCTTGCGCACCACCTCGATCTTGGGCCAGCCGCTCTCCTTGAAGCCCTCCATCAGCACCAGATCATAGCCGTGGCGCTCAAACAGGGCCAGCAGATCCTGCTCGTTCAGGCGGAATTCCTCCGTCAGCAGGTAGCGGCTGCCCGAAAAGACCGCCACGCCCTCGGCCCCGGCCTCCCGCAGGCGGAAGCTGTCGGTGCCCGGCACGTCGGGGGTGAAATCGTGGCCGTCATGCTTGATGACACCCACCTTCAGGCCCCGTGCCCGCAGCAGGGGGATGAGTTTTTCCAACAAAGTCGTTTTGCCGCTGTTGTGCGCACCGCTCACGGCCAGCACAGCCGGGCGTTTCAGGCTCAGCTCGGCAGCAAGCGCCTGTTTCTTTTCACTGTACAAAGTTCAGTACCTCCACTTCTTCGCCCGGAGCCACCGGGCCGCTGCCCGCAGGCAGCTCCACCAGGCAGTTGCAGCCCATCATGGCCGACAGACTGCCCGAGGAATGCGCCTCCGCGTTGCCCTCGCCGGGGATCTCCACCAGGCCGCCCAGCGCTCTGGCCCGCAGGAAGCGGGTTCCCTTGCTGGGCTTGGAAAAGCCGGTGGTCAGCCTGCCCCGGGTGTGCACCGGGATGCAGTCCTCTTCCCGCCGCCCTGCGGCCCGCAGCAGGGCCGGAACGGCATACTGCTCCAGCGTGGCAGCAGCGGCAAAGGGATTGCCGGACAGGCAGAACACCAGCTTTTCTCCCACCTGTGCAGCGATCATGGGGCTGCCGGGCTTCTGGGCCACCCCGGCAAAAACAGGCTCCGCGTGCAGCATTTCCAGCACTGTGGGCAGGTAGTCCTTCTGCCCCACCGAAACACCGCCGCTGGTGATCACCGCATCACACCGGGTAAGCAGATCCTGCATCCGGGCGGCGATCTCCTCCGGGTCATCCGAGCAGTGGGTGCGCTCCACGGCAAAGCCCAGCTGCCGCAGGCGGGCGGCATTCTGGATCCCGTTGGCATCGTAGATCTTGCCGGGAGCCCAGGCCTCGCCCGCTTCCAGCAGCTCACTGCCAGTGGCAAGCACGCCCACGGTCAGGGGGCGAAAGACCTCGGCATCCGGGATGCCCTGACCGGCCAGCACACCGATGTGCGCCGGGGTCAGCACAGTTCCGGCAGCGGCAATGGGGGTACCGGCGGCGATGTCCTCACCCCGGAACACCACATTGGCGTTGGGCTGGAGCCGGGCGTAAATGCGCACCTGCTCTTCCCCGCTGTCGGTCAACTCCTGCATCAGAACGCAGTCCGCGCCCGGGGGCAGGGGTGCACCGGTCATAATGCGGGCAGCACACCCGGCAGGCAGGGCAGCGGCGGGGGCATCCCCGGCGTAGAGCTTCATCACCACCGGCAGGGTAACAGGGGTCTTCTCCCCCGCCCCGGCCGTGTCGGCACTGTGAAGGGCATAGCCATCCAGAGGGCTCCGGTCAAAAGGGGGCTGATCCATCCGGGCACACAGGTCCCGGGCTGCGATCCGCCCACAGGCATCATCCAGCGGCACCCGCTCCGTGGCAGGCACCGGGAGAGCCGCAGCAGCATCCAGCACCCGGCGCAGGGCCTGGGCTGGCGTGCAAAAAGGCTGTTTCATTGCAAAAATCCTCCATCGCTCCCCGGGGCACAGTTTGCCCGCTATGGCCCGGACAAACTCCCGGGGAGATCTCTTTTCGATCGGCAGGTGAAAAAAAGCGGAGACGTTCTGACCGAAAATCAAAACGCCCCCGCAAAAAACCGAACATGGCCCGGAGCGGCAGCCTGCAGGCCGCCACGCCGAGGGAGCCGCTTCCTTTTCCGCTGTTGCAGCAGCGGGAGGGAGGCAACGCTCCGGAACGGTGGATGGGAGGAGTTCTTTTTTTCAAATTGCAGCGTTTCTTCTGCGGGAAGGCGGCCGGGTTTCCCCTGCCACCCTTGAATGCCGGCGTTGGCCCTTAGCATTGCGGCGCGGTGTCCTGCCCCCTGCGGGGTTTAGACAGCCTTGCTCAAAGAAGCTCTTGTACCCTATTCAATTGTGTATGATCTTTTAGTCGCAGAAATCATCCACGTCGCTGATGGCTTTTGCATAGCGGCGGGTGAGGTGCTGGGTGGAGAAGAGGAACCGCTCGTTCTGATTGTTGGTCAGCTCCTCGATGTCGGCAAACTCCGGCCTGCCCTGCATGGTCTTCCAGGTCTGCTCGATCTCCTCCGGCGCAAGGCCGTAGGGGGAGCGCTGGAAATACTTCAGCGGGGTGGCACTGGGGTAGACCCGTGCGTTGAAGCGCACCATCTCAGCAAACATGACACAGAGGTCTTTGTCCTCAATGAGCTGGGCGATCATGGCGTAGTTGTCGCTCATGTTGGCATTGGAGTAATAGTAGGTATCCTTTGCGCCTGCACGGACAACGATATCCTCACACTGGGGGTCCTGCGGCATCTGAGCCAGCAGCTCATCGGCGTTCTCCACCTCACTGACCAGCAGTGCGTGGGGCGTGACAAGCGCGGCGGCGCTGCGGGAACGGATGTAACCGGCCAGCTCCTGCGCGGGGGTCAGCTCCGGCAGCTCCGGCGCGGTCTGGGTGGGCTGATCCGCAAAGGGATCGTTTTCAGCCTCCGGCTCACCGGCCAGAAAATCCAGCAGCTGAGGCTTTGCGGCCTCGTCCTGCACAGTTTCGGCGGCTTCGGGTGCGGCCCCGGCAGCCTGCATTGCTGCAAGCTCTGCGGTCTCCCGCTCCACGGCGGCGATCACATCCTCGCCGGTCTTGGCGGCGCTGCCGTCAAAGCTGCTGCCCGTTTCCTTCAGGCGGCGGGCCGTCTCGCTGGCGGCATTGATGTCGAACACCTCTGCCTTGGGCTTTTTCTTAGCGGCCAGCTCTGCCTTCTGCAGGTCCAGAACGGCCTGCTCCGGGTCCACGCTGCTGTCCACAGTGGTGGTGTAGCCGGGTTTACGTCTGCCAAACAACATGACGATCGTTCCTCTTTCTATGGGATTTATTCAGCTGCTGCGGTGTTCTGGGCGTAGATGCCGCGCTTTTCCAGATCATCGGCCATGTCAGCCAGATCATACTTCTCCAGCGTCTCGCGGGTGGGCACACCGGTGGTGCGGTCCCAGCCGAAGACGTCGTAGAACAGATCCTTTGCCTTCTCCATGTCGGCGCGGTCCAGCTTGGTGGTGCCTTCCTCGAATGCCTTGAAGTCGGGGTCCTTATCGAACACCCAATCACAGATGGCATCGTGCTCCTGACGCAGGTTTGCGCTGCCGCAGTTCTGCTGGAAGCTGATGGCGGTCATCGCGCGCAGCATCTGGGTGATGCGGGCACCGTCCTCCTGCAGATCGGCCTGGGTATAGGTCTCGCCGGTAACAGCAGTCATAAAGTCTGCCTGCAGATCCAGGTCGCCGTGGTACTCACGCTCCTTGGAGGGAGACTGAGTCATGGGCCACATCCAGTTGCACAGGGTGGCGGAGTCGTGGAAGTTCTTGTCGTTGACGCAGTATGCAGCCAGCTTTGCCTTGTTCTCGTTGATGGGAGTGTAGGCCTTGGCCTTATCGTAGCAGCCCTCGCCGAAGAAGTCCTCCATGACCTTCTTGGTCACATCATAGGGAGCACCGGAGCCGGTCTCGCAGACGATCTCGTGAATCATGCAGTCGCGGTTGTAGACGAGGTTGTACAGCATACCCACCTGCCATGCCTCAGCAGGGCCGTGGTGGTTGGGGAAGCCGTTGTAGATCAGGTTGGAGTTGGTGGCGCCATCGTTGCGGTCCAGCCAGCTCTTGGGCAGGCCGAACTTCTCCATCATGGCCAGGGTGCCCTTGGCGATCACGGACAGGTCGCCCTCACCGTAAGCCATGCGGCGGATCAGCTCCACCTCCCAGCGGGGATCGCCAGCCTTCTCCCACTCCCAGGGCAGGGAGTCGTACTCAGCCTCGCTGATGTACTTGGTGGCCTCTTCGCGGGGCATCCGCAGGATCCACAGCAGGTCGCGGTTCAGGTTGCCGTAGTTGTCCCACAGGCCCATATCGTCCACAGCATGAGACCATGCCAGGTTGATGACCATGGTGCCGTCGCCCTCGTACTTGAAATCGTGCACGCCGTCCGGATAGACGCGGGTGCCGTACAGCACGGGCATACAGGTGTTGGAGTTGTGGGTGGGCAGGTCGTAATCGGCCAGCGGATCCACATCGTACTCAGTGTAGCAGCGGATGGGGCAGGAGGAGCAGCCGCCGTTCTTCACGGTGTACTCGGCAGCCGGAGCGCCGAAGTCGAAGTAGCCCTTGAAGCAGCGCAGAGCCACCTTGTTGATATCGTTGTAGGGCTGCTCGCCGGTATCCACGGGGCCGCCGGGAGCCTTCTTCCACATACGGCCGGGAGCGCCGGACCAGCGGTTCTTGCCGGAGGTGGCGCTGTACTCTGCCCAGCTCTGGGGCTGTGCGGGCACATTGTGGTTGTTGTTGCCGCCGATCAGGTTGCCCATCATGTAGTTGGAGAGCTCCAGCACCTTCTTGGGGTCAGCGACCTTGACGCTGCCGGTGCCGCGGATGGCCAGACCCTTCAGCTTCTTGTTGCCCATGGCAGCGCCCAGACCGGCACCGCCGGAGTTGCCGAAGCTGGTGTTCAGGGTGGAGTAATCCACCAGGTTCTCACCGGCGGGGCCGATGGAAGCAGTCTCGAACTCACGGCCGTTCTGCTCCACCATCCACTTGTTGGAAGCAAAGGTACCCTTGCCCCAGATCTCGCTTGCATCCTCCAGAGAGACCTCGCCGTCCTCGATGCGCAGGTAGACGGGCTTTTCGGAGATGCCGCTGACAACGATGCCGTCGTAACCGGCATACTTCAGCATGGAGCCGATGTGGCCGCCCATGTGTGCATCGATGATGGAGTGGCCCTTGGACCAGGTAGAACGGAAGGTCACGTTCATACGGCCGGAGCAGGGCACGCCGGCACCGGTCAGGGGGCCGACGCCAAAGATGACCAGAGCCTTCTCGTCATAGGGGTCCAGCTCCATGGGAGCTTCCTCGTACATAATGCGGTAGGCCATGCCCATACCGCCGATATATTTATGGTATTTTGCGTCGTCCTGGGTGGTGATCTCACCGGTGGTCAGGTTGACGCGCAGGATCTTGCCTGCCCAGCCATAGGTTTCAGCCATTGTTGTTCCTCCTTACAGGTCCTTGTAAGCAGCCTGTGCTGCGCTGGTAACGGCATCCCAGTCCACGATGGACAGAGCGCCGGACGGGCAGCCCGCCACGCAGGCACCGCAGGCGATGCACTTGGAGGACTTGCCGGTCTCGGGATTGACGGTGGGCATGTGCCAGGGGCAGGCCTCCACGCAGGCACCGCAGCCGATGCACTTGTCGGTATCGACCACGCGGATGCCCTGCTCATTGGTGATAATGGCCTTCTGGGGGCATGCGTTGCCGCAGGCGGGATCCTCGCACTGGCGGCAGGTATCCGGGAAGTAGACAAAGCAGTTGTCGGTGCCGGACAGCAGACCGTTGCCGTCGCCGTCCAGATTCAGGCGGCGCTGGATCTTGACACGGCTGATGTAGGAAGAGCACACGCCGTCGTTGGTCAGGGTGCAGTTGATCTCGCACCGCTGGCAACCGGTGCACAGGTCAGCATTGACCACCAGCAGACCCTGGGGCAGTGCCCAGGTCGCCACAGCACCGGCATCCACCTGCTTCTGAGAGCAGCCGAAGAGGGACAGCATAGATGCGGAAAGGGTGAGTCCTGCAAGGCTCTTGCCCGAGATCTTCATAAATTGACGGCGGGTCATGTCAGCCGTCAGAAAATCAGTTTTTGCCATAGGTTTCCATTCCTCCGTGAGGTCACTCAGCGCAGAGCACCTCGGTTACATAGAAATAAGAATTGTTGACGATGTCCGTGACCGCCGTGGACGTAATGGTTGCACCGGAGAGCGCATCCACCTGGGTCATGTCAGCGCTGACCGTGTCGGCCGCACTGCCCTGGGTGGTCAGATCAGCGGCCTGCAGCTTGTACTCGGCCTGCTTTTCAGCGGACCAGTCTGCATAAGGCACTGCCTGTTTCTCGCCGTCCTGCGCACTCTTGCTCAGACACGCCGCGTACAGCTTGCGCCGTGCCACAGCCTCAGCACTGTTGTCCATCGGGGGGATGAGCGCGTCGTCCATCGGCTGGCCGTTCAGAGCCGAGAGGGTCAGCCCGGCTTCATACATCTTCCGGGTAGCCTCGGCCTCCGGGGAGGTATCGCCCGCACGCCATGCGGCGGGGTCAAAGGCCTCAGCGGGGGCAGCGTCGGTCTCGGCGCTGCCTGCGGCAGCAAAAGCCGTGCCGGTGGCCGGGTCGGTCACAGTGTAGCGCTTGCCTGCCAGCGTGAAGGGAGCTGCGCCCTGGTACTGGGCCGTGAACTCCGGGTTCTCACACTGGGCACCCAGGCTGTCGGTCTCGGCCTGTGCCAGGATCTTCACATCCAGCACATTGCCGTCGCGGTTCAGCGTCACACCGGCCTGCACCTCGCTCTGGAAGCCCTGCCTGCTGCCCACCACATAATACGTGGTGTCATCCAGCTGGTACACCGCGCTCACACCATAGGTGGCAGCGTCGGCATCTGCCAGCGGCAGGGCCGTTCCGGCCACCGTGGTGCGGCTGTGCATCAGCCCGCCAAGGCCAAGCGCCATGGCAAGCGTTGCCGCACCCATGGCCGCATAGCCGGGCAGCCGCCTGCGCCACAAGGACTGCGGCGCATGATTTGCCTGCTTCAATTGTATCACCTGCCTGTTTGATTCAGCTGTGCCCGGAACTCCCGGGCACGAAAACAGCCGTTCCACCTGCTGCAACAGTGCGGAACGGTTTCTTCGTTATAAGAATAACATCTTTTCCACCGGTTAGTCAACGTATACGCACAAACAAAGCCCTACAATTTCTCTCAAGAGCGCTTGCCTCTTGGTGAAATCATTTCTTTTGCCGGATGAACAGTTTCAATCCATATTCCTCTGCCAGCTCCAGCGACTGTACCGTGGGCATACTCTTGCTCACCAGCGCGGGCACACCGGCCCGGATGGCCTTGCGCACCATATCCACCGGCACCCGGCCGCTGGTAAAGAGCACACACTCCGCCAGCGGCACACCCTCTGTCAGGGCGCAGCCCACGGCCTTGTCCAGCGCGTTGTGGCGGCCCAGATCCTCGCATCGGTACAAGATCTTGCCCGCACGCAGCAGCAGACAGCTGTGCACGGCATGGGTAGCACGGTAGAGCGGAAGGCCCTGCCCCATGGCATCGGCCAGCGCATCCACCCATGCGGCAGGGATCTCCCGCTGGGGCACCGGGGCCAGCGGCGGCAGCCGCACCGGGCTGGCCAGCGTCAGGTTATCGGTGCAGCAGCTGGGCACCTCCTGCCCGGCCTGTTCCGCTGCCGCCAGCGGGTGGCACAGCTGAACGCTTATCTTGAGGCCCTGCGCGCAGACGGCCACCCGCTCCACCTCGTCAGCAGAGTTGATCCAGCCCTCGGTCAGCAGGCGGCCCAGCGCCAGCTGCGGCAACAGCTCCGGCGTGCAGACCACCCGGAAGGCTGGCTGTTCGTTGACCAGAATGGCCGCGGCGTGCTCTGCCGCCAGTGTCCGCTCGGTGCCATCGGGCATCCGGACGCTCTCTGCCCCCGGTGCTGCACCGAATTGATCCATGATCTGCATTGGGTGTTCCTCCCCTGTCTGTTTTACTCTGCCCCTATTGTAACACGCTTTTGCTCCGCTGAAAAGCGCCTGTGCCCTCTGGAACAAACTGTCGATCCGTGTCGTTTCCATTTTTCCCGGCTTTGTGATATACTACTGTAAAATGACAGAACCATATCCCAGTACCGAGGTGGAATCCAATTGAAGCATCTCTTCCGCTCCCTCACGCGGGCACACCGGGCCTACAAGGACACCCGGAACCATGCCCTGACCCTGCTGCACCGGGCCTCCGCTGCCGTTCTGACAGCCGTGCTGGTGTACAAAGCCCTGACCTATCTTTTGTTTCTGCCCGCCATGAATGGCATCTGGTCGCTGACACTGCGCTGTTCGCCGGTGAACTACCTGACCAACAACAATGCGCATCAGATCTTTACTTCACCGACCATTTTAGGCGGGATCGTGCTCATCGTCCTTCTGGCGGCGTTCTGGAACCTGTACGGCTTTTCCATCCTCCTGCATGGGTTTGCGCTGGCCCGCCGGGGCGAAACACTGCGTCCTGTTTCCCTGTTCGTCCGGTCGCTGGGGGATATCCGCCATGTCCTGCTCCCCAAAAACTGGCCCATCCTGCTTTACTGCGCCCTGCTCATCCCCTTTACAGATGTATTCGTGACCTACAACTATATCTCTCAGCTGGCCGTGCCGGAGTACATCCTTGGGCTTGTCCGGGCAAAGCCGCTCTATCTGGTGCTTTTTCTTCTCATTCTGGGTGCGGCGTTCCTGTTTACCCTGTTCTGGGTCCTGGTGCTCCCCCTCTTTGCGCTGGAACGCAAAAACCTGTGGGATGCCGTTCAGGAGAGCGCTGCCCATGTCAGGGCACAGCTGCCCCGGCTGGCCGGTGTGCTTCTGCGGTGGGATCTCAGTGCGCTGGTCCGGTCTGTTCTGGTCTTTTTCGGAGCTTCCCTGCTGGTTTACAGCGTGGCAGCGCTGATTGGCCTACGGAGCACCCGCGCCATGCTGCTGCTCGCCCGTGCGCTGTATCTGTTGGAGAATCCCTTCTTCGGCTTTTTGCTGGATTGCAAGGTCACCACGGCCCAGTGCACCATCATCGCATTCCTCTACGATCGCTGCCGTGACTGCCCGCCGGAAAAGCTGCCGGAGGGCAAACCGCACCGCTTTGGCGGCTGGCCCCTGCTCACCGCTGCGGTGGCCGGGGTCACGCTGGTCACCGGGCTGATGGCAGTCTACCTCTACGCTCTGCCTCAGGACGATGCCCTGCTCACCGCCGTGGGCGGCGTGACCCCGCTGGTCACCTTCCACCGGGGCGACTGCACCGTGGCCCCGGAAAACACCCTTCCCGCCTTCCGATCGGCCATCCTCAAGGGCGGCGACCGCATCGAGCTGGATGTGCAGATGACCAGCGACGGCGTGGTCGTGGTGACCCACGATTCAAACCTGAAACGCTGTACCGGCAAAAACGCAAAAGTCTATGATCTGACCTATGCCGAGGTGGCACAGCTGGACGCGGGCCGCTGGTTCAGCAGCCGCTTTGCCGACACCCGGATCCCCACCCTGGAACAGGTGCTGCAGCTCTGCCGGGGCCGCATCGGCCTGAACGTGGAGATCAAGCCCAGCGCCGCCACCCCTGCTCTGGAGGCTGAGACCGTACGCCTGCTGCGGGAATACGGCTTCGACAGCTCCAACTGCGTCATCACCTCCCAGAGCTACGAGACCCTGCACAAGATCAAAGCGCTGGCCCCTGAGTACCCCACCGGCTACATTCTGGCTCTGGGCGTAGGCAACTACTACGACCTGCCCGATGCCGACTTTTTCAGCGTGGAGACCACCTTTATCACCTCCGGCATGGTCAACGCCGTCCATCTGCGGGGCAAGACCGTCTCTGCCTGGACCATCGACCGCGAAAAGGTCGCCACCCACATGCTGGAGCTGGGCGTGGACGACCTCATCACCGACAAGCCCGACATGGTGCAGGACCTGCTGGCCCGGAACCAGCAGGTGGATGACAGCCTGATCGACTTCCGTGACCTGCTCAACGCCCTGCTCCACCCGGAGCAGCCTGCCGACTCCTCCGATGACGCGGAGGAGACCATCACCGATGCCGTGGAGGACCCGGAGGAGTTCGTGGACGCGGCGTAACACAGCCCCTTTCTCTTGCGGCATCATTGATCCAACGGTCTGTAAAAGCAAAACATCCCCGCACGGCCTGCCGAAACAGGAAGTGTGGGGATGCCTTTTTGTTCAGAGGAATGGGTTATAGAACCTTCCAAAGCGGATGGTCACGGTCAGGCTGATGAGCAGCAGAACCACGCCCACGCCCAGGGCAATGAAGTCCCGCCGGGCAAAGGGGCGCTGGGTATACCAGGTGCGCTTGCTGTTCTTGCCGAAGCCGCGCAGCTCCATCGCGTTGGAGATGGTGTCGATGCGGTTCAGGCTGGTCAGGATGAGCGGCAGCAGGATGTTGACAGAGTTCTTCATCCGCTTGAAGAAGGGTTCCTTTTTGCCCAGCTCCACGCCGCGGGCCTGCTGGGCCTGGCTGATGCTGTGGTAGTCGCGCTGGATATCGGGGATGTAGCGCAGGGCAATGGCCACCGAATAGCCGACCTTATACGAGATGCCGATGCTGTTCAGGCTGGCAGCAAACTCGCTGGGGTCGGTGGCAGAGATAAAGAGGATGGCCACCGGCAGGGCCACAAAATATTTCAGGCTGATGTTGACCATGTAGAACAGCTGTTCCGCTGTAAGGTCATACCGCCAGAACAGGTGGCAGAGCACCGTGCGGGTGCCGTACAGGGTGGTTCCCTGATTGGGATCGAACAGGAAGATGAACAGGTTGTTCAGCAGCAGGAACACCAGCATGAAGGTCATCATAAACCGGACTTCCCGGAATTTGATCCGGCTCAGCCTGAAGGCCAGCAGACTGACCACCAACAGGCCCAGCAGCACCCAGGTGTTGTAGGTGATCATGCTGGCAAAGGTGAACAGCAGGAAGAACGCCAGCTTGGTGGTTCCGGTCATCTTGTGGATGACACTCTCCCGGGGGAGATAATTCAAAACAGTCTTAGCAGCCACCCTCTCTCACCTCCCGGTCCTGCTCAATAAATCTCTCTACAAATTCCTGCGCGGGCGCAATGCCGCAGCGATTGGCCAGCGTGTACAGGCTGGTCTCCTTCAGGGCCGCCTGCTCCACCAGCGCGGGGTCACACAGAACGGCGGCCGCGGTGCGGTCGGCAATGAGCCGTCCGTCGCAGAACACCAGCGCGCGGCGGGTGTACTCCAGCATCAGGTGCATGTCGTGGGTGATCATCACCACTGTCACGCCCCGGGCGTTCAGGCCCCGCAGGAACTCCATGATGTCGGTATAGTGCCGGAAATCCTGCCCGGCGGTGGGCTCATCCAGAAGGATGAGCTCCGGGTCGAGTGCCAGCACGCTGGCAATGGTCACCCGCTTTTTCTGGCCGAAGCTCAGTGCCGAGATTGGCCAGTTCCGGAAGGGATACAGGCCGCAGACCCTGAGGGTCGCCTCCACCTTTTCCCGGATCTGCTCCTCGGTCAGGCCGGAGCGCTGCAGACCCAGAGCCACCTCCTCGTAGATCATGGTCTTGGAGATCATCTGGTTGGGGTTCTGCATCACATAGCCGATGTGCTGGGCGCGGCGGCGGATGTTCTCCTCAGCCAGCGGCTTGCCGTTCAGGAAGATCTCGCCCGCATCCGGGGTCTCGAAGCCGCAGATGAGCTTGGAGAGGGTGGATTTGCCCGCGCCGTTCCGGCCCACGATGCTCACCATCTCCCCCTTGCCGATCGAAAAGCTGACATCCCGCAGGGTCTGCTGGCCTTTCTGATAACCAAAGCACAGGCTCTTCACCTCCAGCAGCGGCTCCCGTTCCGGCTGCGCGGCGGGCCGGGGCCGGGCCGTGAACCAGTCCCGAAGCTTTTGGGTATCGGTATCGTCCAGCACAAGGCTGTCCACATGGGCGGGGTGCTTGTCCGGAGTGATATCCACCCCGGCATAGTGCAGAGCCGTGACATACAGCGGCTCCCGGATGCCGTTTTCCGCCAGCAGGCTGCCCGAGAGCAGCTCGTCCGGGCGCAGGTCTGCCAGAATGGTGCCGCCGTTCACCAGCACGATGCGGTCCACGTTTCGCCAGAGCACATCTTCCAGCCGGTGCTCGATGATGAGCACTGTGGTGTCAGTCTTTTTCTGGATCTCGTCGATCAGCTCAATGGCCTGCTTGCCGGTAGCGGGGTCGAGGTTGGCCAGCGGCTCATCGAAGAGCAGGATCCTGACCTGATCCACCATCACGCCCGCCAGGCTCACCCGCTGCTTCTGCCCGCCCGAAAGCTCGTGCGGTGCATAGCCGAGGTGATTCTCGATGCCCACCAGCTCGGCGGCATGGCGGGTGATGGCGTGCATCTCATCCTGCGGGGTGCAGCTGTTTTCCAGTGCAAAGGCAATGTCCTCGCCCACGGTCAGCCCGATGAACTGGCCGTCTGGGTCCTGCAGCACCGTGCCCACATGGGCCGAAAGCTCAAAGAGGCTGCTGTGAGGCGCATCCACACCGTCCACGGTCAGGGTGCCGGTGCACGCGCCGGGGTTGGAAAACGGGTTCAGCCCGTTGATGCACCCCGCCAGCGTACTCTTGCCGCTGCCGGAGGGGCCTGCAATGAGCACCCGTTCACCCGGGTAGATCTCCAGATCGATATCGGTCAGGGTGGGGCGCTTCTGGGCGCGGTACTGGAAGGAAAAGTTGCGGAATGAGATGATGGGTTTACGTTCTGCCATGGGTATGGTACCTCAGCTGTTCATCAAAAAAGCCTTTCCAACGGGCCGGACGGCGCAGATGGAAAGGCCGGGTTTCATGCGGGGATCACTCCTGATCCAGAGAGCCCTTCTTGGCGATGGTTCTGGTGTAAGCCAGCACCAGCAGGCCGCCCACCACCACAGCGGTGATACTGTTGGACACTGCGGCAAATGCACCCTGTGCAAACACCTTCTTGACGGGCTCGGCGTAGATGGCAATATCCAGCACGGGGGCCACCAGGACCCAGGCCAGCAGATGGGCCACGATATTGGCCAGCGCAAACAAAGCTACCTGCTTCTTGCTGAACTCGCCTTCCTGCAGGTTCAGCTTCTTGGAGAACAGGCCCACCACAACGCCCACAAAGGCGGAGGCGATGACCCAGCTCCACCAGGGGCTGCCGCCCCAGGACAGGTCGATGAGGGTGTGGCCGATGAAGCCGATCAGGCCGCCGGCCACGGGGCCGTACATGGCAGCCAGCAGGGCCAGAACGGCGTACTGCAGGCTGATGTTGGTGTTGGGCACCGGGCTGGGAATGGCCACAAAACGTCCCAGAACAAAGAACAATGCCGCGCCGATACCGACAGCGACAACGGTCTTGATGCTGCTGTTGTTATTTTTCATATTCTCTCTCCTCTTTTATTCCGCGGATGCGGGGTTTCTTGCAAGGCATCGTTAGTATACGACACCCTCTTGAGCCTTGTCAATGGACAATCCGCCCGCTTTGCAGAAAAACGGCTGCTTTCCTGCATTTGGGGGCGAATGCCCTCCCGCCCTGTGCAGCAAAAAAGAGCACCCGCGCCTGCCGGAGCGGATGCCCTGTGAATGCTGATTCGGTTTTGGCCCAAACCTTAGTTCTTAGCGGTCAGGCTGAAGGTGCTCAGGGTCTGGAAGGTGGTCACGATAACATTGATGTTGTTGACGATGGAGCTGCCTGCGGAGAACACGCGGGCGATGTAGTTAAACAGCTTGCCAACGTTCAGGAACACGTCCCAAGCGGTAGCCTCGGTGGCTGCACCACCCTGCAGGTACACCATTTCGTTCTCATCGATCGCAGCAAAGCTAGCGGGCATTTTGATCTCATTGTTCATCATAACGGGGATTCCTCTCTTTCAAATCAATCTATACTTACCGTCTGCACCAAACCAAGTGCACCGACACCAGAACCAGACCGTGGTTCCTCCGACAGGAACGGGCAGGGGCACGAGTTCCGCATTCCCTCCGGAATTGTTCCCATACATAGGTTATACGATAAATATTCGGATTTGTCAATCGAATTTCCGGAATTTTTACCATTCTGAGCCAAAAGTGGATACCCACAACGCGGAACACCTGCCATTTCGACAGCTTTCCACAAAATATCCGCTGCCGCACGATCCTTGGGCACGAAAAACTCCTTCGTCTGCACGGCAGCACACAGATCCGTTCCATCCTGCGGCATTTCCCGGGCAAAAATCCGGCAAAAAATGCCCCCGCGCCCCCTACACAAACCGGAGCGGTTGTGCTATGATAAGGCTGAAAAATCGGTTTGGCAAAGCCAACCGCAAGGAGATGTCTTGGATGTCTGATCTGATGGAAACATTACGGCAGGAGGGCATCAGCCCCGACCTGCTGCGCGCTGTGGAAGATTACCGCGCCGCCCACGCTCTGCCCGAGGCCCTGCGCCCCCGCATCCCGGCTTCCGGCTTTACCTATTATGGCCGGGAGGTCTGGGAGCAGGCACTGGCGGCCCTGCTCTGCGGCGAGAACCTGCTGCTGGCCGGCGGCAAGGCCACCGGCAAAAATGTGCTGGCCGAGAATCTGGCCGCCGCCTTTGGCCGCCCCGCATGGGACATCTCGTTCCATGTGAACATGGATGCAGCCTCCCTCATCGGCATGGACACCTTTGTGGATGGGGCGGTCACCTTCCGGCCCGGGCCGGTCTACCGCTGTGCCCAGTGCGGCGGCTTCGGCGTGCTGGACGAGATCAACATGGCCAAAAACGAGGCCCTGGCCGTCCTCCATGCCGTGCTGGACTTCCGCCGCGCCATTGATGTGCCCGGCTACGAGCGCATCCCGCTGGCCGAAGAGACCCGCTTCATCGCCACCATGAACTATGGCTACGCGGGCACCCGGGAGCTGAACGAGGCCCTGACTTCCCGCTTTGCAGTCATCCAGATGCCCACCATCACGGAGGAAAACCTTGAAAAGCTGCTGCGGGCCCAGTTTGCTGACCTGACGGACAAATATGTGCACCAGTTTGCTCTGCTCTTCCTTGACCTGAAAAAGAAATGCGACAGCGCCGAAATTTCCACCAAAGCGCTGGATCTGCGCGGAATGCTGGACGCTCTGCGCCTGATGCGCCGGGGCGTGGCTGCGGGGCCTGCGCTGGACATGGGCATCACCAACAAGGCCTTTGATTCCTACGAACAGGGGCTGATCCGGGACGTGATCGCCGCCCGCATCCCGGCCAGCCTGACGGCTGAAAAGCTGTTCCGCTGATGGATGCCCGGAGTTATACCGCCGAGGAGCGGCGGGCCGCCAATCAGGTGTGGGCGGCGGCGGGAGCCTACGGCTTCGAGCCGCTTTTCCTGGCCCGCAACACCGACGGCACGATCGATTTTTATATGAACTGTGTCGTGGGGCTGGTGCACAAATACTATGGCGACGACCTGCTCCGCGACCTTTTTGCCACATGGGACGGCGATCTCCGGGAGAGCCAGCTGGACGATCTGACATGGCTCTACCTCGAAAGTGCGGTCTATCTGCTGGAACTGCCCCGCCGCCCGGTCCTTTCCGAGCTGCGCCGGGCCCACGCGGACTATTTCTTCGGCATCCAGTACAAGCTTTCGCGGCAGGAGTGGATGGCAAAAAATCAGCTGGTCTACACCATGCAGGCTGACCGCTGGCGCACCGTACAGGGCAGGCATCCCCCTGTGATGACCCCCTACGAGAGCCGGCTGGCAGAGGCACTTTCTCCCTCCCAACCGCCCCAGCCCGGCCAGCTCAAGGGTGAGCTGCTGGGCCTGTTTGCAAGGTTTGCCCTGTTTGACGGCAGGATCCGGCACAAAGTGGGGCTTCATCTGCATCTGGAGGGGCTGCTGGCCTCTCTTGCCACCAAAACGCTGCCCACCCAGATGATCAAGACCGACCGTCTGACCGTGGAGCACTCCGGTTCCGTGGAGGCGGGCGGCTCCGGCCCCACGGCAGACAAGCGGCTGGCCCACATCACCCTGCGGCAGAATGCCGCCGAGGACCGCGCCTACATTGAAAGCTGCTTTGGCCGTTCCCTCTATCCGCCCGAGCGTCTGCGCAAGGCCGAGCAGGCGCTCTGCACCGGGGCGCACCTCGGGTGCCGCCTCTGGTTTGCCTCCGGCGTGCCCAGCCCGGAACAGGCCCCCACACCGGAGGCAAAGCACCTGGCCGAGCAGGCTCAGCTGCAGGCCGACCGCAACCGCGCCTACTACGCCAAAAACCGGGCGCTTCACCGCAGTGTGGTGCTCCGGCTCACCGAGCAGATCCGCAACTGCATTCTGGTCCACCAGCAGCCCAATGCCCGGATCGCCCGCAGCGGCGCTCTGGACCCGGAGCGGGTCTGGCGTGCTCCCCTTCTGAACGACAGCCGGGTGTTCCGCTGTGCCGAGGAGGAGAATCAGCCCTCCTTCACCGTGGACCTGCTGCTGGACGCTTCGGCTTCCCGGCTCCACTGTCAGGAGGTCATTGCGGCGCAGGGCACGATCCTGGCCCAGAGCCTTGCCGCCTGCGGCATCCCGGTGCGGGTCAGCAGCTTCTGCAGCCTGCGGGGCTATACGGTTCTGCGGGTGCTCAAGGGCTTTGCGGACAAAAGCCTGCAGGGGATCGACCAGTATTTTGCATCGGGCTGGAACCGTGACGGCCTTGCCCTGCGGGCGGCAGGCGATCTGGTCAGCTTTGACCCCGGTCCCGCGCCCCGGCATCTGCTCATCCTGCTGACGGATGCTTCCCCCAACGACAGCCGCCGCGTACCGCCCAGCCCGGAACAACCGCTGGGTTGTGATTACGGCGGCTCCTACGGCGTGGACGATGCCGCTGCTGAGGTACGCGACCTGCAGCGCAGGGGTCTGCGCGTCTCTGCCGTGTTCATGGGCGAGGACAGCTCCAGCCACGATGCAGAACGCATCTACGGCAAAAATCTCGCCCGCATCCGAGGCATGGATCAGCTGGCACGCGCCGCTGGGCGGCTCATCCAGAATGAGATCCGGGAGCTGGGCGATTGAATCCTGCCACCACAAAAGGCTTCTCCGACGGGAGAAGCCTTTTCCATTTACAACCAATCCGTTTGTCAGCATCCCCGAATTTCCAAAATATTTTGGTTTTTGTCAAACTTATAGTTGTATTTTGTTGTCGTATATGTTATAATGCAGGCAGAGAACAACCGATGGATGGTTTCCGACACATCATCCAAAACCAGAGAGGAGACCCGCTATGGATGCCAGCCGCTATTTTGAAGAGATGCACCGTGCCATGTCCGCACAGAAAAACAATTCTTCCCTGCTCCTGACCGTCAAGGTACAGGACCTGGGCGGCGCTGATGCCTATCTGGAGCTGCGGCAGTCTCCCAATGGCCGCGCCCGGGTGTTTTACTCCACCATGGGCCGCCGCAACCTGAACTTCCAGCTGTTCCGCAAGGGCTGGCAGCTCTGCCACAACGCATCCGGCGAGATGACAGGGCAATTCCCCACCCGGGCCGAAAACCTGCTGGACAGCGCGGACTTTTCCGCTTGCATCCGGGATGACACCCTGGATGCGGGCCGTACTGAGATCATTCTGCGGGAGCTGCGCCGCGCGGCAGGCACCTCCCGCTCCTGCCTGCCTCAATCTGCCCGGGAAGGTGCCATGATCACCGTGGAGAGCTTTGTGGGCCGGGGTGGCGAGTGGAACTACTGGTCCACCCGTGCCGCCGACTGCCTGCCCATTGCGGCAATCCTCTGCTGGCTGGGCGATTTTCTGGCCGGAACGGAGCGGCGCACCCTGCAATCCAGCCCTGAGGCCATGGCACTGGCCGCCCGTTGGCAGGCCGAACTCGTCTCCCCCTTTGCGCAGCCGGCTGACTGCGTCCAGCGTCCTGCCCGCACGGTTTCACCTTCCGCGCCCCGCCGTGCCGCGCAGCAGGTGCAGAACCCCCGCTGGCAGAGCATCCTTGCCGTGCTTGCAACCGTATGAGAACAACAGGCGGTGCCGAAAATCTCCGGCACCGCCTGTTGTTTTCTGTTTTACTGTGCGGATGCGGCATCCACCACATGGCCCACCAGCACAGAGGTGGTCACTGTGCCCACACCGCCGGGCACCGGGGTGACAGCCTCCACGATGGGTTCTGCCTCATCAAAGCGGACATCGCCGCAGAGCTTGCCCTCTTCGTTGACGTGGATGCCCACATCCACCACGACCTGACCTTCCCGCAGGCAATCGGCCCCGATGGCACCCCGCCTGCCCATGGCGACCACCAGCACATCGGCCTCCCGGCAGAGGGCAGGCAGGTCCCGGGTGCGGGAATTGCAGAGGGTCACGGTGGCGTTCTCCCGGTCCAGCATCATGGCAGCGGGCTTGCCCACCACCAGGCTGCGGCCCACGACCACGGCCCGTTTGCCGGACAGCGGCACGTTGTAGTATTTCAGGATCTCAAGGCAGGCCTGCGCCGTGCAGGGCGGATAGCCGATGGGCATATTGGTGAACACACCGGCCATCGAGCCGTCCGTGATACCGTCCACGTCCTTTTCCGGGGCAAGCGCCTCCTGGACCCTGCGGTCATCGAACCGCTTTGGCAGGGGCCGGAAGATCAGGCACCCGTGAACCGATGTATCCCCATTGATCTGCCGGATCACATCCAGCAGTTCCTCCTGCGTAACATCTTCCGCCAGATGGAACTGCCGCACCTCCACGCCAACCTTACCGCACCGGGTGACGATCCCCTTTTCATAAGAAATGTCATCCTCTCGCGCGCCGACCCGTACCACAGCCAGTGTGGGCACAATGCCCTTTTCCTTCAGCGCGGCACAGCGCGCGGCGTTTGCTTCGTTCATGGCGGCCACCACGGGCGCACCCTTCAAGATCTGAGCCATTTTCTTCTCCCCTCACTCATTTGATACAGTCTGATAGACCCTGTCAGCCTGCGGCACAAACTCGGCCAGCAGCTGTTCCGCTCTGGCCTCCAGCGCATCCGCATGGGCTTTGTCTGCCATCAGGCGGGTGTTGACCTTCACGTTCAGCCCCGCCGCCTGCATGGCTGCCTTGCAGAACAGCGCCGCGCATCCGGCATCGGAACGGGCCAGGACGCTGCCCTTTTCGGCGTACTCTGCGGCCAGTGCGATGCCCTCACCGCAGGCAGTCATCACCTCCAGCGGCACGGCGCAGGCTCTGTCCAATGCCTTTTCCAGCACTGCGGCCTTGTGAGCCTGCTGTTCCGGGGTCTCTTTCGGCAGCTTGTAGGCCGCCGCAACAGGCAGAAAGGCCTCCGCGTCAGCCTGTACCAGCACTTCCAGCCGCTTGCGCAGGGCCTCGGCCCGGACATTCAGGGCAGCGATGTCCGCTTCCACGGCAGCATATTTCTTTTTGCCCACGGTCAGGCTGCCTACCATGCTGCCCAGCGCCACACCGGCCGCGCCCACCAGCGCCGAAGCGCCGCCGCCGCCCGGAGCCGCCGCCTTGCTGGCCAGTTCCTCCAGAAAACCTTCACAGCTCAAATTCATCAGTTCCACGATATACTTTCCTCTCTGTTACAAATCCATCCAGCTGCCAGTCCTGTTCATCTGCAGCCGCTTCCGGCACCCGCTGGGCCTCAAAGGCCACGCCCAGCGCCACGGCGTTCCGGCACCTGGGCAGATAGCGGTCATAGTAGCCCTTGCCCATGCCCACCCTGCGGCAGACCGCATCAAAGGCAGTGCAGGGCACCAGCACCAGATCAAGCGCCTCCGGCCGGATGAGCGCCGCCCGTTCCAGAACCGGTGTGCGGATGCCGTAAGCCCCCACCTCCCAGCCGTCCGGCCCCGGTACGGCGGCGGTCAGGGTAAAGTTTTCCCCACAGACCGGATAGGCCACCGTTTTGCCCAGCCGGGCCGCCTGCTCTGCCAACCCAGCAAGATCTACCTCCCCGCCAAAAGCGGCGTAGAGCAACAGCTTCTCTGCCTTTTGGAAGCAGGGCATGGCCAGAAGGCGGGCACAGATGGCTGCATTGGCCGCCGCTCTTTCTGCCTGCGGCAGACCCCTGCGGGCCATGATGCCCGCCCGGCGCTGCGCTGCTTTCCGGTCCCGGATCTCCATTGACACTTCTCTCCCCTGAAATTTCATACCCACTCAATATATCTGAAATGCGGAAGAATTGCAAGAGCATGGCTGGAAAATAACCGCAAAATAGGCTATAATGGTGCAGAACAAACCAAAAAGGAGAACGATTATGCTCATTTATCTGCTGCGTCACGGCCAGACGGAGTACAACGCGCAAAAACGATATCAGGGCCAGCGGGACATCCCCCTTTCCGCCGCAGGCATCGCCCAGCTGCGGCAGGCAGATTTTTCACCGGAGGTGGTCTATGTCACCCCGCTGCAGCGCACCGCCCAGACGGCACGGGTGTTCTTTCCCGGGGCAAAGCTCATTCCGGTGGACGGGCTGAAGGAGATGAACTTCGGCCGGTTCGAGGGCCAGACCTTCGTGCAGGTGGAGCAGGACCCGGAGTATCTGGCATGGGTGCAGGAAAACGAGCACGCCGCCCACCCGGACGGGGAGCGCAGGAGCGATTTCTGCAACAGGGTGTGCAAAACGCTGGCCGACCTCATTGACAAGGCCCTTGCCGAAGGGCAGGAGCGATTGGTCATCGTGGCCCATGGCGGCACCCAGATGGCCGCACTGGAGCGGTTTGGCGTGCCCCGCCGCAGCTTTCACGATTGGTGCGGCCCCAACGCGGGCGGCTATGTGCTGGATGCCCGGGACTGGCCGGAGCAGCACATCCTGCACCTGGTGGAGACCGTGCAGTACACCAAGGAGAACGGATGATGGAACAGGGCCTGCTGCATCTTTACTGGGGCGACGGCAAGGGGAAGACCACCGCCGCCATGGGCCTTGCCCTCCGCGCACTGGGCAGCGGCAAACGGGTGGTCATCGTGCAGTTCCTCAAGGGCGGGCAGAGCGGCGAGATCCCTCTGCTGGCCCAGCTGGGGGCAAAAATTTTCCGGGGCAAGGGCGGGCAGAAGTTCGTGTTCCAGATGAACGAAGCGGAAAAGGCCGCTGCCCGGGCCGTGCAGAACGAAAACCTGACCGCCGCACTGGACGAGCCTGCCGACCTGCTTATTTTAGATGAAGCCGGCTCGGCCTGGGAGCTGGACATGGTGGACAAAGACCTGCTCCGGCGGGCCGTTCTGGAGCGTCCCGCCGCGCAGGAATGCGTGCTGACCGCCCACAAGGCCCCGCAGTGGATGCTGGATGCCGCCGACTACTCCACCGAGATGAAATGCTGCCGCCACCCCTACCAGAAGGGCATCAAGGCGCGCAAAGGCATCGAATACTAAAAATGCCCGGAGAACCGCAGCTTTCAGCGGCCCTCCGGGCGTTTTTGTGTTTACTGTTTTGCGATGATGTCGCGGTTGGCCGCCAGCAAACCAAGGGCCAGCGCAGCGCTCAGGATGTCGGCCACAGCCTGAGCCATCAGCACGCCCTGATACTGGAACAGATGTACGCAGACCACCAGTGCCAACAGAAACACCACGCCCTGACGGCTGATGGAGAGCAGGAAGGACGGTACGATTTTACCAGTTGCCTGGAACAGCACCGTGAGCAGGAGCACCACGCCGCCAAAGGCTGCGGTGTAGACCTGCCAGCGGAGCATCTGCGCACCCGTGGCGATCATCCCGGCATCCTGCACGAAGAGCCGCATCAGCGCCCCGGAATTCAGGCAGAGGATGAGGGACAGCACCACGGCAATGGAGACGAGGAAGGTCAGACAGAAGTGGATGAGCTTGCGCATCACGTCCCGCTTTTTTGCGCCGTACAGGTAACCGAACAGTGGGATGCCGCCGAACGAGAAGCCAACCAGAACCAGCTGGGCAATCATGCTCACCTTGCTGGCAATGCCCATGGCGGCAATTTTATCGTTGCCGTAGGGCAAGAGGAACTGGTTCATCACAATGACAGTCAGGCTCTGCATCAGGTTGCTCAGCGCGGCAGTAACACCCACGCCCAAAATCTGCTGCAGCTCCCTGCCCGTGACGTGGCACTGGGACAGCTTGACAGACAGGCAGCGGCTCTTTTTGTGGAGCAGCCACAGGAAGTACAGGTCGCTGCACAGGTAGCCCACAATGGTGGCAATGGCCGCACCCCTTGCGCCCCAGCCCACTGTGGTGATGAGGATGGGATCGAGGATGATATTGATGACCGTGCCGCCGATGCTGCCGATCATGGACTGGGTGGCCATGCCCTCGCAGCGGACGAGGTTGGAATGGATAAAGTTCAGCACCGTGGCCGGGGCACCAATGGCCAGCACGGTGTAATAGGCCTCTGCGTGCGACATCGTCTCAGAAGTCGCACCCAGAATGCCCAGCAGCGGGACGCGGAACAGCATCATCAGGGCTGCCAACACCACGCCCGTGGTCAGGGCCACATAGAAGCAGAACGAGCTGACCCGGCCGGTGCCCTCACGGTCGTCCTGTCCCAGCAGGCGGGAAATGAGTGAGCTGCCGCCCTGGCCGTAGATGTTGCCAAAGGCCATGAGGGCTGTGAACACCGGCGCACAGAGCGAAACACCCGCAATCAGCGCCGTATTGTTGGACTGCGCAATGAAAAAGGTATCGGCAAGGTTATACACCACGCTCACCATCAGGCCGAACACCGAGGGCAGCGCCATCTTGAAATAGGTGCGATACAGATGATCGAGATCAAAAATAGAATCCATTGGTTTTTCCTCCACTTTCGTCCCTATTATAAAGGTTTTGCTTGCATTTGTTTGTGACACATGGCACAATGAAATAAAAGAAATGAGGTGAACTCATGCAGGAAATTCGTGACCCAGCCTGTCTGGAAACGCTGTACCGGAAGCTGGAACTTTCCTCCCGGACCAGAACAGCAAAACGCCCGCGCAGGAGCTTTCCTGTGCGGGCGCTGCATTTCCTTTTGTGTTTTACCGCACCAACAGCAGCAGCCAGGCGGATGCCACAGCCTGCAGGATGAGCCAGCGGGCCACGACCTGCTCATCGCTCCAGCCCAGACGCTTGCGCACATGGTCGTGCAGCGGGGTCAGGGTGTTCTTGAGGATGGAGATGTGCAAAAACCGCTTGAAGCTGATCTTCAGGATGCCCAGGCTGCCGTCCACAATGAACACCAGCGCGGCCAGCAGGAAGGCGAAGGGATGGCTGCTCTTGAGGGCCAGAACGGCCAGGAAGAAGCCCATAGCGCGGCTGCCCGCGTCACCCATCAGCAGGGTGGAAGGCTTGGCGTTCTGCCACAGGTAGGCCAGCAGGGCACCAATGAACACGATGCCTGCGGTGGCGTAATCCCCCAGTTCCTCCCAGTAGGCCAGCAGGAAGGTGCCGATGCTGACCACGGCAAGGCTGGCGGAAAGGCCGTCCACGCCATCGGTGCAGTTGACCACGTTGATGCTGGCCCAGATCAGGACGATGATCAGGATAAGGTAGACGGCATAGGGCAGGCTGAAGCTCCAGCTCAGGAAGTTGACCTCCGTGCCGTTGAAGTTCAGGTAGGTCACGCCCGCCACAACGGCGATGACCAGATCGATCAGGCCCTTTTTGTACTCGTTCCAGGCGGTCTCGGCGGCATCGTCAAAATAGCCGGAGAGCATGGACGCAATGAGCAGGACGGTGTAGATGACATACTCTGCTTTAAAGGGCACCACGGCCAGCGTGACCAGTGCGATGCAGAGTACAAAAATGAGGCCGGAACCCCGGGCCTTGCCCTTGGAGAGTTCGCCGTTCACGGCAAAGGCGCGGCCATGGTCGTGGGGGAGCTTATCGTGGAACACCGAGTCCATCAGCGCGGTCAGCGCAAATGCAAGCAGAAAGCCCAGCGCATCCACGGTGCGCGGGTTGCCAGAAAGCAGTTGAAGCATAGTTTTTTCCTCTTTCCCGGAGCGGCAGAGGCCGTTCCTGTTCTTTCACGGCTGGATACAAATGAAGTGTATCACGCCCGGGCCAAAAAATCAATCTCTGGGGCAATGGCTACCCCATGGGCTGATGGGTTGACATTTTTCGCCCCCTTGTCTATAATGGGAGGATAAACGCCCTTTCGAGGGTATTTTTTTGTCTCACAGGAAAATCGGAGAAAAAGGAGAAGACATGAAACTTTCACTTGAACAGCTTTCGGCCCGGATGCGGCAGGGTGAGACCATCCCCTCCCGCCAGACGGCCCAGGTGGCTCTGGCGCTGAGCATCCCCTCCATTCTGGAGCAGCTGGTGGTCACTGCCATGGGATACATCGATGCTGCTATGGTGGGCCACATCGGTGCAGAAGCTACCGCTTCCATCGGCATCGTCAGCTCCAGCACCTGGCTGCTCCACGGTGTTCTGGTGGGCCTGTACACTGCCCTCTCCATCCAGATCGCCCAGTATCTGGGGGCCGACCGGCAGGATGATGCCCGCAGCGTACTGCGGCAGGCCATGCTATTCAATGTGATCCTGGGCGTGGGAGCCGCCCTCTTCGGCCTGGGCATCAGCCCCTTTCTGCCGGGGTGGCTGGGAGCTGCCCCCTCCCTGCGGGCAAACGCCACAGCCTACTTTGCCATCTGGTCAGCGGCGCTGCCCTTCACCATGGCCATGGGCCTGTACCTCTCCATCCTCCGTGCAGCAGGCTACGCCCTGACCGCCAGCCTCATCAGCGTGCTGGTCTGCGTGCTGGATGCCATCTTCAACTTCTTCCTCATCAACCCCACCCGGACGCTGTGGGGCATCACCGTCTGGGGTGCCGGGCTGGGTGTGCCCGGCGCAGCCCTGGGCACCGCCCTGGCCACCATGGTGGGCGGCCTGCTGGCTTTGGCCATCCTGCTGCTGCGGGAAGGCCCCCTCTGCATCCGGAAGCCTGCCCCTTGGAGGATCACCCGCTCCTGCCTGCGGAACCTGCTGTGGGTGGGCGTACCTCTGGCGGGAGAGCGCGCCGCCATCTCTCTGGCGCAGGTGGTGCTAGTGCGCATCGTGGCCGGCCTGGGTACCGTGGCCATTGCCGCCAACAGCCTGGCTGTCAACGCCGAGGGCCTGTGCTACATGGCAGGCTACGGCATCCAGAGCGCAGCCGTCACCCTCATCGGCCAGGCCGTGGGTGCCAACCGGAAGGATATGGCCAAGCGGTTTGCCTGGCTGTGCACCGGCCTTGGCATGGGGGTCATGGCCCTTTCCGGCGTTGGCCTGTGGGTCTTTGCCCCGGCCCTGATGAGCCTTTTCACCACCGATGCGGCTGTCATCGCTCTGGGTGCTCAGGTTTTGCGCATCGAAGCCTGGGCCGAGCCCATGTTCGGTGCCTCCATCGTAGCCAGCGGTGCCATGCAGGGTGCGGGCGACAGCACCTCCTGTTTTGTGCTGAACATATTCAGCATGTGGTGCATCCGGCTGACGCTGGCGTTCCTGCTGGCTCCCCGGCTGGGCCTGATGGGCGTTTGGGGTGCCATGTGCTGCGAACTGAGCATCCGGGGCCTGCTGTTCCTCATCCGCCTTGCCCGGGGCAAGTGGCTGGAAAAGGGCGCGCTGTCTTAAATCGAATCGATAAAAGCAAAAAAGAAAGGACGCTCTCGCGTCCTTTCTTTTTTATCACTCACTTCCGGCCATGCAGGATGGGAGAGAGCGGCTTATAGATCAACATGCAGATCAGGGCATCCAGCAGGCCCTTGACCAGAGTGAAGGGCATATTGAAGATGACCAGGCACTTGATGAGGCTGTTTGCAGAGGGCAGGATAGCCTGATACATGCCCAGGATGGCTTCCAGCGGCATATGGTAGAACTTGACGTAGGCCGGGTAGGTGATGAAGTAGTTGGACGGCACACTGAACAGGGCCATGGCCACGGCACCGGCCACGGCACCGATGATGGCGTTCTTGCGGCTCTTGTGGTGCTTGTAGAGGTAACCGGCCAGAGCGGAGAACACCGCACCCAGCATGAAGTTGCACAGCTCACCCACCAGTGCGGTAGAGGTGCCTTTGATGACCACATGGAGCAGGTTCTTCATAAAGCTGATGATCACACCGTACACCGGGCCAAGGGCAAAGGCACCCAGCAGAGCGGGCAGGTCGGAGAAGTCCATCTTGACAAAGGATGGGATGAGCATCGGGAGCGGGAACTCGATGAACATCAGGATAAAGGCCACCGCGCTGAGCATGGCGGCAACGGTCAGGTTGCGGGTCGTGTTTTTCTTCATGGTAATATCCTCCCGGGGCGTTTTGCCCCAAATCATAGATTGGAAAGCCCCTTTCGCATGGTTCGGAACCGGGAAGACAATCAAAAACGCGCCCTGCCGCAGCAAACACTGCAACAGGGCGCGTAGACAAATCGTATTGCCTGCCGTTTCTTGCATCCGGACTATACCGTTGGCCCCGGAGTCTCACCGGGTCAGCACCCTTGCGGGTGGTCGCGGGCTGTACCGCCAGTGGGGAATCTCACCCCGCCCTGAAACGAACTTTCTGGCCAAGAGTATAACGCGGCTGCTCCGCCTTGTCAACCCCTTTTTTATTTGCCCTGCACGGGCCGGATATGGTATACTGTGGGACAGGATGTTACAATTTCTGATACAAGGAGCTTTTTGCCATGATTTTTACCGTTCGTGACCTCGGGTTCGAGATCGGGCCTTTTTTGCTGGAGGGCTGGTGGGCACTGGCTGCCCGGGCTGTCTGCGCCGCTGTCATCGTTTTTGCGGGGCTTCTGGTCGGCTGGCTGCTGCGCCGGAAGATCTTTCCTGCTCTGCAGGCCCGCAGCTGGCACTTTGCCGCCACGCCCATCCTCCTGCGCAGCTTACAGGGCCCTTTGGCGCGGATGGCCTTTTACAGCGGCCTGTACCTGGCCCTGACCAGCCTGCCGTGGGCCATTCCGGGCCTGACAAAGTTCCTGTTCACGGCCTATAAGATCGCAGCGACCCTCCTGTTCTGTCAGGGCCTGTACAACGCTTCTGAGGTAGCCGACCTGCTGCTGGCCTCCTTCAGCCCGGAGATCCGGAGCAACAAGACCCTGCGCTCCCTGCTGGACACCACTTACAAGGTGCTGGTCATCATTCTGGGTGTTGCCACCTGCGCGCAGATCGTCGGCTTCCCCATCGGCAGCATCGTAGCCGGTGCCGGTCTTGTGGGCCTGACCATCTCGCTGGCCGCGCAGGAAAGCGCCAGCAACCTGTTCAGCGGCATCGTCATCCTGCTGGACAAACCCTTTTCCATCGGCGACTGGATCACCGTGGGCAATGTGGAGGGCGAAGTCATCGATATCAACTTCCGCTCCACCCGCATCCGCTCCATGGATCACAGCGTGGTCATTATCACCAACAGCCAGATCTGCGCCTCCACTGTCCAGAACGCGGCCCTGCGCACCATGCGGCCCTATAAGTTTACCCTTGGTGTCACCTATGGCACCACCCGTGCCCAGCTGGAAAAGCTAATGGCTGACCTGCAGGCCATGCTGGACAACAGCCCTTACACCAACAAGGGCACCAACATCGTCCGGCTGACCAGCTTTGGCGATTCCAGCATCAACATCCTCATCTCGGCCTACCTGACCACCAACGTCTATGCCACCTTCCTGCAGCAGCAGAATGATCTGAACCTGAACATCATGGACGTGATGCAGGCAGACGGCGTGGACTTCGCCTTCCCCTCCACCAGCGTCTACATCGAAAAGAACTGAGCATACCAGAACGCCCCCTGTGCGCCGCAGCAGGCACACAGGGGGCGTTTTTGTCATACGTCATTCCCGGGTCCTGATCTCAATCGTTCTGCCGCCAAGATTTTCATAGACGCGGTGGGAGACGGAGAGCACCGTGCGGCCCGCGGACGCGCGGCGCAGAGCCTCCAGCACACGGGCCTCCGTTTCGGCATCCAGATTGGCGGTGATCTCATCCAGCAGCAGCACGGCGGGGTCTGCGGCAGCGGCACGGGCAATGGACAGCAGCTGCCACTCGCCCTGCGAGAAGATGCCCTCGGTACAGACGGTGTCATAACCCTCCGGCAGAGCCCGGATGGCAGCATCGATCCCGGCCAGTGCGGCGGCAGCCCTTGCCATTTCCCCGGTGATCTGCGGGTCTCCCAGCGTGATCTGTTCCAGCACGGTGCCCGGCACGCGGGAGAAATGCTGTTCCACACAGCCGATGCAGGTGCGGCGCTCCCGGTCGGTGATGTCCCCCACCTTCACGCCGCCGATGGTCACCGTACCGGTCTCCGGCTGATACAGGCCCAGCAGGAGCTTGAACACGGTGCTCTTGCCCGCACCGGTGCGGCCCACCAGCGTGACCTGCTCCCCCTGTTTCACGGTCATGGAAAAATCCTTCAGAACGTGCCGTTCCCCATAGCCGAAGGTGACGTGTGCAAATTCCACATCGCCCCGGGCAGCCTCCCTGCGCGCGGGAGGGATCGTGCGCTCCGGCTGGTCAAGAAAGGCATCAATGCGCCTGACACCCGCCATGGCCGACTGGATGGTCTGGATCTCCATGCCCAGGCTCTCAATGGGGGCGAAGATGCGGGAGATGTAGTTGATGATAGCCACCGAGGTGCCCACCGACATACCGAACAGGGTCAGAAGCTGCGCGTTCCCCGAAGCGGAGAGCAGCATCACGATGCCGACCACAACGGCATTCAGCAGCAGCACCACCGGCGAATAGACGGCATCATAAAAATTGGTGCGCTCCATGGCGGCATAGCTGTCACCGATGCACCGGTCATACCGGCGCTCCATGTAATCCTCCAGACCCAGCGCCCGGATGGTGCGGATGTTGTGCAGGGTCTCGGGCACCTGCCCGGAGACAGCGGCGACCGCGCGGCGGTTGTCCAGCTGCGCGGCCAGCATCCGCTTCTGGACATAACGGGTAAACACGGCAAACAGCGGCAGCACCAGCAGCAGGATCAGCGCAAGGCCGGTGTTTTTCACCGCAATGACCCCCATGATGGAGACGATGCGGCAGGCATCTGCTGCCATGCTGATGATGCCGGAAGTGAATAGAGCCTCCACCGTGTCCACATCGCCCGAAAAGCGGGCGGCCACCTCGCCGGGGTTCTGCTCTGCCAGTGTACCGGCGGGCAGGCGGCTCAGCTTCCGGGACATCTCCGAGCGCAGGGCATGGGTCATCCTCTGGCCAAAGAGCACCAGCAGGCTTTCCTGCGCCGAGGTGAGCATACCTTCCAGTGCAAGGCTGCCGAAGTAGAGCAGCACAGCCAGAAAGGACAGCGGGAGGCCCGCGGTCAGACGGTCGATGACCCGGGCCAGCAGCAGGGGCGGCAGCAGGGATGCCGCCACCGAAGCTGCCACACACAGCACCGTGCCCACCGTGAGAAGGCGGTGCGAAGCCGCTGCCATCCGGACGGCAGCAAACACGCCGTGGTCATTTTTCTTTTTCATGTTCATGCACCCTCTCCCCCTTTCAGGCCGGTCTGGCTTTCATACAGCTGGCGGTAGACCGGAACCGCTGCCATCAGCTCCTCGTGGGTGCCAACGGTGGTTCTGCCGCCCTCCATAAAGATGATCTGCTGCATCTGCGGAAAATGGTACAGCCGGTGGGAGATCAGGAACACCACCTTATCCCTGGCATACGCCTGCAGCTCGGCAAAGATCGCATCCTCGGTGCTGCGGTCCAGTGCCGAGAAGGGGTCATCCAGCACCAGCACCGGGCGGGGATGGGCCAGCGTCCGGGCCAATGCCAGACGCTGTGCCTGCCCGCCGGAAAGGCGGGTGCCGCTGCTGCCAATGACCGTCTCCGTGCCCTTTTCCATGGCCAGCACTTCCTCCTTCAGGGCAGCGGCTGCAAGCCACGGCATGACATCCTGTTCGCTGCCGCAGAGGACATTATTCTGCACGGTGTCGGCGCTCAGTTCCGGGTCATGGCCCAGATACCCGACCGTGGCGGCGATCTGGCGCGGGGTCAGGGTGGAAAGCTCCCTGCCGCCAAAGCAGACCGAGCCTTGATAGGGCGCTTCGCAGAGAAATACGCGGCCAAGGGTGGATTTTCCACAGGCGACCGGGCCGGTGATGCCGATGATATCGCCGGGGTGGGCCGTCAGGCTCAGGCCGGAAAAGACAGGCTCTTCCCCATAGGAGAAGGCGAGTTCTTTCAGCGTCACATCCTGTGCCGCCGGGATCTGCAGGGCATCCAGCTGCTCGGGCGTTTTCATCAGGGGTCTGATGCGCTTCCAGGAGACCTCTGCCTTTTGCACCGCGTTGAAGAGCTTGGCCACCTTGGAGGATTTGACCACCAGCTTGGTGAAACAAGAGAGGAAGGTGGTAAAGGCGGCGATATCCCAGCTGCTCCAGCCAGTACCCAGCACATTCTTTGCGCCGAACCACAGGATGAAGAGGGTCCCTGCCTCGGATGCCGCCAGATAAAGCGGCGGCAGCGCGGACTGCCACACGTTGTTCCGCACGGCAGTCTTTTCGTAAAGGCTCAGGGCCTCCTCGTATTTTTCCATCCGGGCCTCCTCGCAGCCGTAGATGCGGTAGGTCACAGCATTCCGGGCACGGTCCAACATGGCACTGCTCAGGGCACCGGCGGCCTTTTTATAGGCCGCACCGGCACGCTGCACCGGCTTTTTCATCCCTGCCGCGCAGACATAGGACACCGGAGTAAAAAGCAGGCCCAGGATCGCCAGCCGCCAATCGTATACCAGCAGCATGACCGCATAGCTCGCCAGCGCCACACCGGTGTCGAACACCTCCGTGGTGAACTTGCGCATTCCCTCCACGCAGTCGTCCACATCGGCGATGGCTTTGGTCATCAGCTCACCGGCCCCCTCTTTTTCCAGCGCTGCCCGGCTCTGCCGCACCAGATTGGCGTACAGGATGCCCTTCATCCGGCGGTTGATGTTGTTGGCGAAGCGGCGCACATAAAAGCGCTTGATGAAGCGCGCCGCCTGCACCAGCAGTGTGACCGCAATGTAGGCCAGCACCAGCAGCGCCATTTGGGCAGCAGTCTCACTGCCGCCCAGGATATCCGCCAGGCACTGGGCCAACCGGCCCTCGAACCACGGCGCGGCCAGCAGACCGATGTTATAGACAAGGCCCGAAAGGGTCACAAGGAGCAGCGGGAACCACTCCACCCTGAAATAGGAGAGGACCCGGTCCGGGCGGAACGATTTATCTTTTTTCATGGGGCATTTTACCTCCTGCGGGTGTTCCATTCAGTATACCACGGTACAAAAAGTATCTGGACAGCTTTGTTCAGAAAAAAGCCATGACAGCAGGAACAAAATGCAAGATCATTGCAATGGTCACCGCTGTCATGGCGATCGGTTTTCTTTGTATGAAAAATGCTCCCATCGGCAGGATCTGCATTGCAGTGGTGTGGGTCTGCCATCTTCTGTATTTCACCTTGCGGGTCAAGACCATCAAGCCCACAGAGCAGACTCAGGAAAGTGCAGAATAGATCCCACCCGGGATACCATTACGTTCTTATCGGTTCACAAAATTCAGCGCCAGCACAAGCAGCAGCATGTGTACCGGGTAAAAGGCGTAGCAGGCATACTGGAACGGTTTGCTGTGGCATCCCTGCCGTCCGCGATACAGCCAGATGGGGATCAGCGCCAGCAGCGCAAGCCCCTGCTGACACAGCTCAAACTCCATGCCGAACAGCCGGATGGGATACATCAGCCCGCCCAGAAGCACCACGTTGATCCAGTACAGGGTCAGCACCTGTCCCAGCAGGCACCACCATTTCCGGCCCCGGAAAATGTAAAAAGCGAACAAGGTCAGCACACCGGCACCGTAGTAATCTGTCATGCCCAGCGTTCCCAGCAGCGCCCCTGCTGCTGCCACTGCGGCGCACACCGGCAGCGAGACCCAGAGCTTTTGCTTTTTGCGCACCGTTTCCATCAGATGCACCCCCAGAAGCCCCAGCAGCAGCGTCCAGATGACGTTCTGGTGCACCGGGTAGAACCAAGTGCCGCCGTACATCAGGTCAAAGGGGATCTCCGAAAGCAGAGCAAACAGCAGCAGCCGCAGGGTGTATTTTTTCAGGTCATGGGTGTGGAAATAGCCCTCCACCGCCATAAACGCAAAGATGGGAAACGCCAGCCGCCCGGCACAAGTCAGCCACTCCTGCGCCGGCAAAAGGGTCGCCCACAGGTGATCCATCAGCATCAGCGCCATGGCAATGAGATGAAGTGCTGCTGCACTCAGGTCAATGCAATTTGCGGCAGCGGGACGAATCGGTTTGGTTGACATGATCATACCTCGTCTTTGTCTAAATTCAGTTGCTTTGTCTGGAATACGAACGACTCCCTCCAAGAATTGCAGCCCCGGCGGTAAAAATCTGCCGGGGCTGCAATTCTTCATCGCTTATCCCTCCGGTTTTGCACCGGCCATTTTGGATACGGCAAGCATCCAGGGCAGCTTCTGCCATTTGCTCTGCCTGCAAAATGGGGGATGCAGTGCACCCGCCCCGCAGGCGGAAAAATGCTCCCGCAGCAGTCTGCGGGGCAAATTCAGAAAGGGTGGCTTGCCTGCCTGCCCATGGAGACGTAAGCACAAAAGCAGGAATGCGGGAAAGGGCAAAGGACGGTTTCGGCGGAAAAGCGTCTGGCGGTGGCGGAAAAGCCGAACGCAAGATTTTTTCAATGATGCTGGCTCGTAAGGTGAACCGGACCGAAACTTCCTTGCGGAACTGTGCAGCGTTATCGTTCATCTGCACCTGAACCGGCAGCCGCGTCCCCGGCGCTTGCCGCACCCAAAATGGCCGGTTGGCGGCGTGTCACCCTTTAGCGTTTTCCAGATAGGTCTCAAATGCTTCGGCAAAGCTGGCGTTCACATCAAAGGGAACTGCATAGTCCACCCGGGAGGTCACAAGGCACAGGTCGATCCGGTTGGATGTCTCGTCCGCCTGCCGGTTCAGCTTGCCCAAAGCAGCGTGGATGACCTTGCGGTCATAGTTGATGGTGGTTACCCGCTTTACATCGCAGCAGTAGGAGATCTGGTTGCCCTCGGCGTTAAAGCGGTAGCCGGTGCCCCCGCCGGAGAGCAGCTGCTCGGAACTGCGCAGGTCGTTCATTCGCTTGAAGGTGCGGGCGACGCTCTGGCGTGCGGCGTTCAGGCTGACCTCGCTGTCCATATCCATGTCCAGCGCATCCTTTGCCTTGCGGATGGCAGCGAACAGGCGGCCCTTCTCCTCCAGCAGATAGAGCATGAACCGGGCAATATCTGTGATCTGCTGGGCATATTCGGTCTGGGGCAGGTCCAGGATCGTCTCGTCCTCAGCCTCTGCCATGACCTTGTGGCGCAGATAGGTATTTGCCACCTTGGTAACGTTGGAATCGCAGTCCAGAATGCCCTGGGCCTCGTCCAAAAGGGCCTGCAGCTTGTTCTGATAGCGGAATGCTTCTTTCAGATTCATTGTGTCCACCTCGTTTTGTCTTGTTCACTGTGCGTTCCCGCCTGTTTTTCTCTATTGAACCATATTTTCCGGCAAAGCACAAGCCGCCCGCCAAAAGTGCATCAAAATGCAAAGCGCCCCAACATGTTCTTTACTACACGTTGGAGCGCTATTTTCTGGAGCAGGATACGGGACTCGAACCCGCCGCCTACTGCTTGGGAAGCAGTCGCTCTACCGGATGAGCTAACCCTGCAGGACTGCTCCATTAGTGTAGCAAAGTGCGGCGGTTTTGTCAACAGTTTTTTCTGTCGGAACGCGGCAGGCGGAAAAAACTTGCTTTTTGCGCCAGTTGCTTTATAATGAAAGATAGATTATCACAATGGAAGGAATTCTACATGATCTTTGTGCCCATGCTGCACTATCTGCAGAACAAAAACTCATTCAGCGGCAACGAGGACGGGATGCGTTACCTCATCACCCCGGGCAAGCGCTCCGTCCCCGACCCGGACGGCGGCGAGGAGGCCAAAAAAGAAGAGGCCATTCTCACGGTGGATCTCTGGCCCGAGCCGTGGACGCTGGACAAGACCGACCCGGCCCTGCGGCGGCGGGAGATCTTCCCGATGACCGAGGAGGGCCGCACCGCAGTCGCCCAATATCTGAACGATGCCTACAACGCCGAACCGGAACGCTGGAGCGCCCACCCGTCCATCCTGGACTGCGAGCCCTGGACACCGCCCGCACCGGAACCGGATGCCGAAACACAACACTGAGGTGCACCATGATCTACCGACTGAAAGAATTCAAGGGTGACACCATCCCGGTGCCGCAGCTGGTCTTTTCCAAGCTGGGCATTGCGGAGGAATATAACGTCCGGGTGGCTCTGTATGTGCTGGCCACCGGCATCACTGACCCGGAGAAGCTCTGCGCCGACTTAAAGCTCCGCAGCAAGATGACCGCCGAGAGTGCCCTGTCCTTCTGGGCCGGTGCGGGTCTCCTGGAACGGTACGAGGAGAACGCCGCCCCGGGCGAGGAGCCCACAGCCCCCGCCCCCATGACCTGGAGCGAGATCGCGGCTGCCAGCCGCACCGACCCCATGATCTCCTCCCTCATCGACTGCGCCCAGACCAGCTTTGCCCGCCCGCTGACCCACCCCGAAATGGAAAAGCTGGTGAATTTCTATGTGCAGGAAGCCTTTGCACCCGAGACTGTCATGCTCTGCGTGGCCTATGTGGCCAGCCGGGGCAAGCGGACGATGGGTGCCGTCAGCCACGAATTGAAGGTCTGGCGGGCCGAGGGTGTGGAGACCGGCGAACAGGCCGACGCACACCTCCAGCTGCTGGCCCTGCGCGCCCAGCGGGAGCAGTACGTCAGCGGCCTGCTGGGCATTGCCGACACCGAGCTGACCCTTGGCGGGCGCAAGGCCATTGCCCGCTGGTACGAGGTCTACGGCTACGATGATGCCATGGTGCAGGAGGCCGCCGTACAGGCCGGGCCCAAGCGGGATCTCTGGTACTGGAACAGCATCCTCAAGACCTGGAACGCCAAGGGCCTGCGCACCGTCCACGATGTGCGGGGCCCGGTGGCCGGGATGGGTGCCAGCCGGAACCTCCGGGTGGACCGCACCGAGCCCAGCGGAAACGATTTTCTCAAAAACGCCGCCCGCCGCCGTCCGCTCCGCAAAAAAACGGACACACCTGCAGAATAAGGAGCTTTTATGCGTACCAAACAGGAACTGTATCAAGCCGCCCTGCGCACGGTGGCTCTGCGGCGGCAGACCGCCCGCGCCAATGCCGAGGATGCCCGGCTGGAGGCGGAGGCCGCCATCCCGGCCCTGCGCCACGCTGAGGACGAGGTGCGGGTGCGGGGCATCCGCTGCGCGCTGGCAGGCGCTGCCGGAAAAGACCGCACCGAAGCCGCCGCCGCACTGAGCAAAGCCCGGCAGGAGCTTACCGCCCTGCTGGCCGCCAGCGGCCGCCCTGCGGATGCGCTGGAGCCAAAATTCACCTGCAAGCTGTGTCAGGATACCGGCAGCGTGCAGGGCCGCACCTGCACCTGTGTTCACAAGCTGATGCAGGGTCTGCGGCGGGAGGAGATCGAGGCGCTGTCCAGCCTGTCCATTTCCAGTTTTGACACCATGGAGCTGCGGTACTACCCCAACACCATGGACGAGAAGCTGGGTGAGCCTGTCCGCACCTACATGGGCGGCCTGCTGGAGGATCTGCGCAGCTACGCTGAGGAATTCGACCACAACAGCGAGAGCCTGATGCTTTTCGGCAACGCGGGGCTGGGCAAGACCCACGCCGCCCTTGCCATTGCGGGCATCGTGCTGCAAAAGGATTTTGACGTGATCTACGTTTCCAGCCCAGACTTCTTCGGCAAGCTGGAAAACGCCCGCTTCGACTCCTCCGAGGATGCAGAGACCCTGCTGCGCACCGCCTCTGCTGCCGACCTGCTGATTCTGGACGATCTGGGCACCGAGTTCGTCACCCCCTACTTCATCACCACTTTTTACAGCCTGCTGAATAACCGCCTGGGGGCCGGTCTGCCCACCATCGTCACCACCAACATTGCGGATGGTTCCCTGCTGGAAAAGCGATACACCGAAAAGATCTCCAGCCGCCTTTCCTCCTTTGTCCCCTGCCTGTTTGCGGGCGAGGACATCCGGGGCCTGAAAGCGGCGGAGTAAGACAAGGAGGTTTCCCCATGAGCTTTGAGCGCACTACGTCCTGCGGCGTGATCTCCGGCACGGCTTGCCAGTGGCCGGACATTGCCGCTTACAAGGGCATTCGCTACGCCACCGCCGGGCGGTGGGAGTCCCCCATCCCCGTCACCCACTGGGACGGTGTCTACGATGCCACCCAATACGGTTCCTGCTGCTACCAGCCCCGCGCCTTCTATGACGAAGCCGCCGCACCCGGAAAAGCCTTCTACTACAACGAGTTCCGCAAGGGCGAAACGTACACCTACAGCGAGGACTGCCTGTTCCTGAACATCTGGGCCCCTGCCGATGCAGCTCCCGAGGACAGTCTGCCGGTCATCTTCTACATTCACGGCGGCGGCTTTACCGGCGGCTGCGGCCACGAGAAACACTTCGACGGCCCCGTCTGGCCCACCAAAGGCTGCGTGGCTGTGACCATCAACTACCGGCTCGGCCCCATGGGCTTTGTCTGCCTGCCCGAGCTGGCTGATGAGGCCGGATCCACCGGCAACTACGCCCTTCTGGACCAGCTGGCGGCCCTGCAGTGGGTGCGCGCCAATATCGCTGCCTTTGGCGGTGATGCCAACAACATCACCATCATGGGCCAGAGCGCCGGTGCCATGAGCGTCCAGCAGCTCGTCCTCTCCCCCATCACCAGGGGGCTGTTCTCCAAGGCCGTGATGAGCAGCGGCGGCGGCGTGAGTCAGATGCTGACGGCCAAGCCTGCCGCGGCCCACTACCCGTTCTGGAAGCAGGTCATGGAAGCCGCCGGGTGCAGCACGCTGGCCGAGTTCCGCGCCCTCGCCCCCGCCCAGCTGTTTGCAGCCTGGGATGCCGTCCGCACCCAGCCCCAGTTCAAGGGTATGGGCTGTGAGCCCGTGGTGGATGGCCGTTTCCAGGTCAAGACCGGCCCTGAGACGCTGGCTGCCGACGAACAGCACCATATTCCTTACCTCATTGGCTTCACCAGCGAGGATATCGTTCCGCCCTATCTCTACCAGATGGCTCAGGACTGGTGCGCCCGGAACGCCGACAGCTATGGCTGGTTCTTCGACCGCCAGCTCCCCGGTGATGACCGTGGTGCCTGGCATTCCAGCGACCTGTGGTACTGGTTCGGCACGCTGGCTCACTGCTGGCGGCCCTTCACTGAGAAGGACACCGCCCTCAGCGCTCAGATGGTGGATTACCTGACCAACTTTGCCAAGACCGGCGACCCCAACGGCGCAGACCTGCCCCAGTGGCAGACTGTTACCGCCCAGCAGACCGATTTCCTCCGTTTGGGTGAGGAGCCCACCCACATGGGCAGCGTGGATGTCCAGAAGCTCCTCTGGACAATGCAGAACGTCCCCGCCGTGGGGGAATAAGTCCCCGCCCGAATCACCTCAAACCCCAGAAAAAACAATCTCCCCCGCTGCAGACGTGCCAGAACACGTTTTGCAGCGGGGGATATTTTATGTTCTCTTCTTCAAATAATACCCAATGCCGATGGCATCTGCCAGTGCCCAGCCGATGGGCACACTGAGCCAGATGCCGGTAACGCCCAGCGGCGTGGCAGAAAGCAGGTAGGCCAGCGCCACACGGGTGCCAAGGGAAGCAATGGTCAGGATGACCGACATCCCCGGCCGGTTGACCGCCCGGTAGTAGCCGTAGAGCAGGAAGAGCACGCCAATACCGATGTAGCACGCGCCCTCGATGCGGAGGTATTGCACGCCCGCCGCAATGATCTCGGTCTGAGCCGGGTCGATGAAAATCCCCATGAGCGGGGCGGCAAAGGCGCAGACCAGCACGCTGATGACGATGCAGAACACCGCGCTTGTCAGCCCGGCACTGCGGATTCCTTTTTTGATGCGGTCCGGCTGGCCTGCCCCGTAATTCTGGGCCACATAGGTCGAGAATGCGTTGCCAAAATCCTGCACCGGCATATAGGCAAAGGAATCGATCTTCACCGCTGCCGCAAAGGCCGCCATGATAACCGTGCCGAAGCTGTTGACCAGCCCCTGCACCATCAGGATGCCAAAATTCATAATGGACTGCTGAACGCTGGTCATCACCGAAAGATTCAGGATATTGGCAAGGTTCTTCCGGTCCCACCTGCAGTCTGTCCGTTTCGGGCAGAGCTGCGGGAACTTTTTCAGGGTGTACAGGCCGATGCCCACCCCGGACACATACTGGGAAAAGACAGTTGCCCCGGCAGCACCCTTCACACCCCAGTCAAGCACAAGGACACAGACCAGATCCAAGATCACGTTCAGGATGGCTGATACAGCCAGAAACGCCAGCGGCACCACGGAATTGCCGATGGCTCGCAGGAGGTTTGCGAAATAGTTATACAAAAAGGTGGCCGCAATGCCCAGAAAGATGATGAGCAGGTAGTCCTTCATCAGCGAGCAAAGCTCTGCGGGCACCCGCAGCAGCCACAGGATGCCGTTCAGCCCCAGATAGACCAGCAGGTTGAGCACCAGGGCGATGCCCGCAATGAGCAGGAAAGACTGGAACACGCTCTGCCGCATCTTCCCGGTCTCGCCGCTGCCGTACTGCATGGACACAGCCGCGCCGCTGCCCATGCACAGACCCAGCAGGATCGAGGTCAGGAAGGTCATCAGGGTGTAGGAGGAACCCACCGCCGCCAGCGCATCCGCGCCGAGGAAGCGGCCCACCACCCAGGTGTCGGCAATGTTGTACATCTGCTGCAGCAGGTTGCCGAACATCAGCGGCAGGGCAAACAGCAGGATATTCTTTGTAATGGGGCCTTGGGTCAGACTGTGCTGCATGGGGATCATTTCCTCCTGTTTCTATCTCAGACATTTCAGCAGAATTTTGCGCGGTATTCCTTGGGTGTGCAGTGCTTGATCTCCCGGAAGGTCTTGATGAAGTAGCTGCCATCTGCAAAGCCGCACTCCATCCCGATCTCGCCCGTCTTGAGCCGGGTGGAGCGGAGCAGCTCGGCGGCCTTTTCCACCCGGAACTGCTTGACATACTGAATGGGCGTGATGCCCAGCATCTGCCGGAAGCTGCGCAGGCAGGCGCTCTCGCTCAGTGCCACACTGGCCGCGATGCGTTCCACGGTCAGCTCCTCAGCGTAGTGCTCCTCCACAAAGCGGAGCATCTGCTTCATCCGCTCGGCGGCGATCTGCTCCTGCTGTGAGACCTTGGTCTTGCCGCCCACGCACTGGGTGCTCAGCAGCCGCAGTGCCGCAGAGAGATAATAACGCACCCGGTTCTCGTAATCAAAGGGCTCCACGGCAACCGCCTGCCAGGCTTCCCGCAGACAGGTCAGCACCTGCGCCTGCCAGGGCACGGCTCCATCCAGCAGAAAAAACGCGGGAGCATCCGGCTGGAGCATGGGGCGGATGAGCTTCTGCCAGAAGATGGTGTCCATTCCGCCCACCAGCCGGGGGTGGAACACGCCCGAGTGGAGCAGAGCCTCCCCTTTTTCCGCCTGCTCCACCGCGTGGAGGATGCCGGAGTTCAGGAACACGCCCTGATTCGTCTGCAGGGTCACCCGGGTCTTGTTCACGTCCACCGTCAGGGGGCCCTTCATAGCCAGTATGTACTCAAACTCCTCGTGCCAGTGCCAGGCCACCGAATAGCTTTTCAGGTTCTCCGCGTAGCAGGCAATGGGAAACAGGGCGCTGCCATGCTGGACCAGTTCCCGCCCCTCGGCATCGGCCATAACATCCTGCTGGAAGGTCAGCCCGGTAACGATATTGGCAGCAGAGACACAGCTTGTCTGAAACGCCATATTGAACAATTCCTTTCCGCAATACTTTGAATATTTTTTGTCAAAGCCGATTTTGTTGTACAAATCGGGTGTTTTTATTCTATCTATCGTGCCAGTTTCGTGGTATTATTTTATCAGAACCAGCAAGCACAGTATAACACCGCAGGGGGCGGAAAACAACCCCCGGCGCGGCTTGATCCGGTTCCCAAGGATCGTTCCCCACGGGCAGCCTGGCCCGGGGGACTCTTCCGGAATAAAACATTTCTTTGTGGGAGGTATTTTTATGCTTCGCATCCAGTATCTTGATAAAGACCGTTTCATGCAGCAGGTAGCCGCCAGCCGCGGCAGTGTGCTCCTGCACCTGGACAATGGCGAGACCTGCGACCTGAAAAAGGACAACGCCGCCACCGAGCTGTTCCAGATGATGGACGCTCCCTCCAAGGGCTTTGACATCTCTGTCACCGACCCTGCTGATGTCACCGGCTTCCTGCACTATATGCTTGAGGCCGGCCGCAGAGATCGCGCCGCCTGCTGACCCTTCGACATTCTCCTTTTTTCGCATATTACAGCAATGTAAAACGCCCGCTCCGGGGTCAGAAGCCGGAGCGGGCGTTTTACGTTTGTTCTGTTACAGGATGCACCGGCTGATGGCCCGTGCCACCGCCAGCAGCTCATCCTGCCCGATGAAGCCGAACTTTGCCTCGTGCTCATCCGCAAAGCAGACCGTCAGCTCTGAGGTCTGCAGCGGGTCACCGAAGCCTGCCGTCTTGATGCCGTAATGCAGGATCTTGCGGTAGGGCAGCACAAAGATCTCCTGCCGGGTACCGGTCATCCCCTGCATATCCACCATAAAAATGCGGTGGGTGGTGAACACAGCCTGATCGCGCACGGTCTTGTAAGCCCCCACGATCTGCTCACCGTCCAGCAGCAGCTCCTGCACATTTTTGCAGATCTCCTTTTCCTTGATGCGGATGAGGTTCTGCATCGGCTTGTCCCGAAATTCCATAACACACTCCCCTTTCGGCTTGTCCGGATGTTTGGTCAGCCCCATTGTAGCATCTCGGGCGGCGGTTGACAAGCCTTTGCACTCCCTCTCGCCTTTTTGTTCCGGATGTGCTATACTGGGCAGGAACATCACAATCACCCGGGAAATGAGGTTTTGACCCATGGAGATCATCATCCATCAGGCAATTTTGCATGTGCTGGACACCACGCTGGACGCGCCGGTGCTCAGCGGCGGCGGCATGGAGCTGACTGCCGAAAAGACCGCCTACTTACAGAATCATATCGAAAAGCTGCTGGCCAGCGATGAGATCCGCCAGTGCCGCCCCCTGCCGGATTCGGCTTTCCGGAACGAGCTGGAGCACAATCAGGATTTCATTGATCTGTCCTGCCGCATTGCGGGGGTGCTGTTCGATTACATGCACGCCCACACCACCATCCCCGGGGCGGACCTGGCCGTGGTGGATTTCACCCGGGACGGCGCACCCTGGCTGGGCATCCTCAAGCTGAACTATAAAAACGGCTACACCCACTACACCGAGACCGTGGAAGGTGCCCCGGTCAACTCCATCATCCAGCAGCGGGCCTGCCTGCCCACCCAGAGCGGCAAGGTGGAGGAGGGCGCTCTGGTCAACCTGACCGACTATTCCATGCGCCTGTTGGAAAAGAAGTACGACATCGACGGCCACAAGGAGTTTTATCTCTCCACGGTGGTGTTCCAGTACACCACCGCCCAGCCGGAAAAGAAAAAGCTGCAGGCCATTCAGGAGGCCGCCGTGCAGGCCGTGCAGGAAAACTACACCGACCAGCCCCATGTGGAAGCACAGGTAGCCATGATGATCGCCAATCAGGCCGCAGACAACGACAATCAGGTGTCGGTGGAGCAGGTGCGCCGCCAGCTGGAAGAGGACTATCCGCTGGCCGCCGTGCCCTTCGATGACTATGTGGAGAAGAGTGATGTGCTGGACTACGCCCAGCAGCCGGTGACTGTGACCCCCGCCCGCATCCGCCGCATGGAGAGCCGCAGCATCCACACCGCCAACGGCATCGAAGTGAAGATCCCCACCGAGCTGCTGAACGAGGAATCCGAGGTGGAATTCCTGCACGACGCCGATGGCAGCGTGTCGCTGCTGATCAAAAATGTGATCCTGTAATTTTATCGGTCAGACCCCGTGTTCCCTCTTGCGGAGCGCGGGGTTTTGTGCTATATCTATGTTGTATTTATCGTTAAATGCAACACAGATGGAGGAACCCGCAATGGAACTCGCACAGATCACGGCCGGTCAGGTCGTCATGTTGTTTCTGCTCATGGGCACCGGCATCGCCGCTGTGAAAACCGGCGTGCTCAAACCGGAGGGCAAGCAGACCCTTTCCAACCTGCTGGTCTATCTGGTGGTGCCCGCCATGATCGTGAACTCCTACCGTATGGAGTTCAGTATGGAAATTTTGCACAACCTGCTGGCCGCCTTTGGGATGAGCCTGCTGGCCCTGCTCATCGGTACCGGCATCACGCTGGCCCTCACCGCCCGCCGCAAGGACAGCCGTACCCCCATCTTCCGGTTCGCCTGCATTTTTTCCAATGCGGCGTACATGGGTTTTCCGCTCATCTCGGCGCTGTTCGGGTCCGAGGGTCTGCTCTATGCCAGCGCCTATGTGACCGTGTTCAACATTCTGCTGTGGACCATGGGCTACGGCTTTGTGAGCGGGAGTTCCGACCCCAAAGAGGTCCTGCGCAGCCTGCTGCACACACCGGTGCTGTACGCCATGGTGATCGGCCTTTGCATCTACCTGCTGCAGATCCCGGTGCCGCAGCTCATCGCCCAGCCGCTGGAGCTGATGGCCAACATGACCACCCCCCTTTCCATGGTCATCACCGGCATGCTCCTTGCCGCCGGGGACCTGGGCTGCATCGTGCGCAGCAAGCCGGTGTGGAAGCTGGCCGCTGTGCGCATGCTGCTGATCCCCGCCGTCTGCCTGGCGGTGTTCGGGCTGCTGGGCTTCCGCAGCATGACCGCACAGGTCGTTCTGCTGCTGGAGTGCTGTCCGTCGGCCGCCATCACCTCGGTGTTTGCGGTGCAGTTTGGCCACGACGAGAGCTTTGCCGCCGGCAGCGTGGTCCTGACCACCCTGCTCAGCATCGTGGCGCTGCCGCTGTGCGCACTGGTGGTCACTCTGCTGTAACGTTTTCACCTCCTGCATTTTTTATGGCCTGTTCCGGCAGACGCAAATCTCCATTTGCACGAATTCTGCCCGTTTTGCCGTCTCTCGGGCCATTTGTGGGCAGTTTTGCCAATCGTTTTTCATTTTACAATGAAATTTTATTTCATCCATGCGTTTCCATCCTGAATGCCGCTCGGCGGTCTCTGCAACTTTTTATCGAAATGCAACAATAACACATGGTTTTTTGCGTTTGGATTTACTATTATAGAAGCAGACAGGTGCCCCGCTTCGCTGCGGGCATGGCACCGCTTATCCCGTGACCATCGCAAAAGGAGGATTTCTCATGATGAAGCCCATTTCCATCTGGAAGCAGGAGCTGTCTGATGGCGTGCACACTGCGCGTCTGGCATCGCTCTACTGCTGTGCTCCTGAACAGACCCCCGCACAGGCTGCCCGCTATGAGGCAGTGCTGAACGGACTGGAAGCCACCTTTGGCACCCACGCTGAGGCTGGCTTATACAGTGCCCCCGGCCGCACCGAGATCGGCGGCAATCATACCGACCACCAGCACGGCCGCGTGCTGGCCGGCAGCGTGAACATTGACATGATCGCTGCTGCCGCCCCCAACAGCCTGAACCAGCTGCGGGTACAGAGCGAGGGCTATGATCTGTGCGTTATCGACCTGGCTGACCTTGCTGCCCGCAAGGAGGAAGAAAACACCACCATGTCCCTGCTGCGCGGCGAGTGTGAAGCGTTCCGCCAGCGGGGTGCAGCCCTCTCCGGTCTGGACGTATACGTTGCTTCCAACGTGCCCAAGGGCAGCGGCGTTTCGTCCTCGGCCGCCTTTGAGGTGCTGATCGGCGTGATCCTGAACGACTGCTTTATGACCAAAAAAGTCTCCCCCATCGAGATCGCACAGATCGGCCAGTGGGCGGAGAACGTCTACTTTGGCAAGCCCTGCGGTCTGATGGACCAGATGGCTTCCAGCGTGGGCAACATCATCACCATTGATTTTGCCGACCCCGCCCACCCGGATGTGGAACCGGTGCAGGTGGACTTTTCCAAGGCAGGCCTGGCCCTGTGCATCCTGGATTCCTGTGCCGACCATGCCGACCTGACCGACGAGTACGCCGCCGTGCCCGCCGAGTGCCGCGCCGTGGCTGCCGTGTGCGGCGGTGAAGTGCTGCGGGACGTGCCCTTTGACACCTTCCTCGCAAAGCTCCCGGAGTGCCGCAGACAGTGCGGCGACCGCGCCGTGCTGCGCGCCTTCCACTTCTATGCCGACAACGACCGCGTGGCCCAGCAGGTGGCTGCCCTGCGCGGCGGTGACTTTGACGTCTTCCTGCAGCTGGTCACCGCTTCCGGCGACAGCAGCTGGGAGTACCTGCAGAACGTGATCCCCGCCGGGTACAAAGAGCATCAGGAAATGGGCGTGACCATTGCGGCCGCCAAGCATTACCTGCAGGGCAAGGGTGCCGTGCGCGTGCACGGCGGCGGCTTTGCCGGTACCGCACAGGCCTTTGTGCCGGTGGAAATGCTGGCTGACTTCAAAGCACACATGGAAGCCATCCTCGGTGAGGGCCGCTGCCATGTGCTGAGCATCCGTCCGGAAGGAGGCGCTGTGCTGTGATCTCCACTGCCATTCAGCAGCTCGTCAATTATGGTCTGGACACCGGTCTGATCCTGCCCGATGACGAGATCTACATCCGCAATCAGCTGCTCATGACCATGCAGCTGGACGACTTTACCGCCCCCGAGGGTGAGGTGTGCTACACCGACCTGGAAAGCATCCTGAAAACGCTGGTGGACGATGCCGTGGCCCGCGGCGTGTGTGCCGACAACAGCACCGCACGCGACCTGTTCGACACCAAACTCATGGGCGTGCTGACGCCGCGTCCCAGCATCGTGCGTGCCAACTTTGAGGAGCGCTACGAGAACGAGGGCCCGCAGGCCGCCACCGACTGGTTCTATAAGTTCAGCCAGGACACGGATTATATCCGCCGCTACCGCATCAAGCGGGATCTGAAGTGGGTGACCAAGACGCCTTACGGTGATCTGGACATCACCATCAACCTTTCCAAGCCGGAAAAGGACCCCAAGGCCATTGCAGCCGCCAAGCTGGCCCCCCAGAGCGCCTACCCCAAGTGCCAGCTGTGCGCCGAGAACGAGGGCTATGCGGGCCGCATGAACCATCCCGCCCGCGAGAACCACCGCATCATCCCGCTGACCATCAACGACAGCGCCTGGAACCTGCAGTACAGCCCCTATGTGTACTACAACGAACACTGCATCGTGTTCAACAACCAGCACACCCCCATGAAGATCGAGCGGGCCACCTTCCGCAAGCTGCTGGATTTTGTGGGCCTGTTCCCCCACTATTTCGTGGGCAGCAACGCTGACCTGCCCATCGTGGGCGGCAGCATCCTGAGCCACGACCACTTCCAAGGCGGCCACTATGAATTTGCCATGGCCAAGGCCCCAATCGAAAAGGCATGGGCGTTCCCCGGCTTTGAGGACGTGGAGGCCGGCATCGTGCACTGGCCCATGAGCTGCATCCGCCTGACCTGCGAGGATGATGAGCGTCTGGTGGAGCTGGCCGACAAGATCCTGACCGCCTGGCGCGGCTACACGGATGAGAGTTGCTTCCTCTTTGCCGAGACCGACGGCGAGCCCCACAACACCATTACCCCCATTGCCCGCATGCGGGATGGCAAATACCAGCTGGATCTGGTGCTGCGCAACAACATCACCACGCCGGAACACCCGCTGGGCGTGTTCCACCCCCATGCCAAGCTGCACCACATCAAAAAGGAGAACATCGGCCTTATCGAGGTCATGGGTCTGGCCGTGCTGCCCAGCCGCCTGAAGCAGGAGCTGTTTGATCTGGCAGACGTGCTGGTAGCCCGCACCCCCGTCAGCGAGTACCCCGAAACGCTGCAGAAGCACGCGGAGTGGGCGCAGGACATTCTGGCCCGTCACCCGGAGCTGAACGGCGACACCGTGCACCTCATCCTGCAGGATGAGGTGGGCCAGGTGTTCGCACAGGTGCTGGCCGATGCCGGTGTGTACAAGCTGGACGAAGCCGGTCGTGCCGGGTTCGTGCGGTTCCTTGCCAGCGTAAAATAACCTCAAACTATCACAGGCCCCGCCGCAGATCTCATCGGCGGGGCCTTGCCATACAAGGAGGAAACGTTTATGCCTTATACCCTGGAAGTCTGCGTGGACAGCACGGCCAGTGCACTGGCCGCAAAGCGCGGCGGAGCCGACCGACTGGAACTGTGTGCCAACCTGGTGATCGGCGGCACCACCCCCAGCCTTGCCCTGCTGCGGCAGGTCAAAGCCGAGACCGGACTGCCGGTGCGGGCACTGCTGCGTCCCCGCTTTGGTGATTTCTGCTACGACCGCTACGAGCTGGCCCAGATGGAGCAGTCGGCCGCAGAGCTGGTGGAAGCCGGGGCGGACGGCATCGTCACCGGCGTGCTCACCCCGGACGGCGTACTGGATGTGGACGCCCTGCGTTCCATCTACGCTGCTGCCCGCCGGGCGGCAGCAGCTGCAGGCCGTCCCGTTGCCTGCACCCTGCACCGTGCCTTTGACGTCTGCCGGGACCCCTTTGCCGCGCTGGCCGCCGCAAAGGAACTGGGCCTTGCCACCATCCTTACCAGCGGGCAGGCCGCCAGTGCGCCGCAGGGAGCTGAGCTGCTGCGCCAGCTGGTGGAAGCCGCCGGGAGCGATGTGGAAATTCTGGTGGGTGCCGGCGTCTCCGCGGGCAATCTCCCGGCGCTGGCCGCCCAGACCGGTGCCCGGGCGTTCCACCTCTCCGGCAAGCAAGTGCTGGACAGCCGCATGACCTTCCGCCGGGAAGGCGTGCCTATGGGCCTGCCGGGCTTTTCGGAGTTTGAACTGTGGCAGACCAGCGAAACCAATATCCGTGCCGCGCGTAAGGCGCTGGATGCCCTGTAAAAATCGCCCTCACGCAAAAACGGCCTCTCCTTTCGGAGAGGCCGTTTCTCGTTACAATGCCGGTGCTTCGTTGTCCTCATAACCGACCATCAGGCCGCCCAATTCGGCATAGTAGCTGCACAGGCCGCCGCAGGGGCTCACATCCACCTGCGCCCCCGGGAACACCGCGTGCAGCATCTTTTTCAGCCGGTCAGCGGCGTCAGGGTTGCCGCAGTGGGCAATGTGTACCCGGCCGGAGACAAAACCGCGGCCCTTCATTTCCAGCACGATGCGTTCCAGTGCGCCGTGTTCGCCGCGGGTCTTGCACAGCACCTCCAGCTCCCCCGCCTCACTGGCCTGCCCGATGACCCGGATGCCCAGCATCCGCGCCACGGCAGCTACCGCCGGTTTTACGCGGCCGTTGCGGGCGAGGTTGGCCAGCGATTCCAGCGAGAACAACAGGTGCGTGTGCCGGTGATAGGCCAGAATGACCTCGGCGGCATCATCAAAGGCACAGCCTGCCTGCACCAGTGCCGCCAGACGCTCGGCCAACAGGCGGCATTCCGGCCCGGCCGACAGACTGTCCAGCACGAACACGCGGGCACCTTCGTGCTCCTGCCGGTATTCCTCGGCGGCCAGCTGGGCCGCGTTATAGCTGCCGGACAGCGTGCCCGTGATGGTGACCACGAACACTTCCTCCGCGCCCTCGTAGGCCGCCAGCCAGTCGGCCACATTGGGGCAGGATGTGCCGGTCTTGCCCTTATAGCTGCGCAGGGTCTGGGCCATACCGACCGCATCCAGTTCTGCCGTGTCCAGATATTCCCCATCGTCGGTCACGATTTTCAGCGGCACACAGACAAAGTCCACCCCGCTGAGGGTATACAGGTTGGAGGAAGAGTCCACAACGATCTTGGTTTTCATACAGTACATCTCCAGTTTTATCGTTCAGCGGCGGACAGCCCGCCGGGCTTATTCGGTTTCTTGTGGACATCTTATCAGTTTTTTTAAAACCTGTCAAGCCGTTTTCATCATTTGATAAAAAGTTTTCATATTCCCGTTGACCGCTTCCATTTTTTGCGTTATACTGAAAACCAAAAGCCCCCCTCACCCGCTGAACAGAAAGCATGATCTACTATGAATGATGAAACCAAGCGCCGCGTTGCGGCCTGCGCCGCCGGGTTTGCCCTGCCCCGGTACCGCGACCTCCCTGCCGTAGGGCTGTATCTGGACCAGACCGTGCAATATGTCAACGCCTGCTTCCGCACCTTTTGCGGGGTAGAGCTCACCCCGTCCATGGTGAGCAACTACGTCAAAAAAGGCATTCTGAGCCACCCGGTCAAAAAGAAATACACCCGTGACCAGATTGCTTCCCTGCTGTACATCGTGGTTTCCAAAACAGTCCTCTCGATGGAAAATATCGACACCCTGTTCAAAATGCAGAAGGCCTATTGTTCCGCCGGGGCCGCCTACGATACCTTCTGTGAGGAGCTGGAGCGCTGCCTGCCGTTCGTGTTTGGCTGTACCCGTGCCCTGCCTGACCCGGACCCGGATGCCGCTGATGAAAAGCTGCTGCTGCGCAGCACCATTCTGGCCGCTGCCAACAAGATGTATCTGGACTGCTGCTTTGACGCTTTGCGGCAAGAGCAGGCCCTGTGGGAGGATATTTTGCCGGACCTGGCATAACAAAAACGGGAGACAGCATCAACGCTGTCTCCCGTTTTTGTTATTTTGCGATTCGTCCTTCTGCCTTGCCGGACGAGATGTAATGCTCGTAGTATTTCACGTTATCGTCGCCAAATGCGGCCACGAGATCGGGGTTGTTTGCCTTGTATGTGTTCAAATTGAACTCGCTGCTTCCCTGCCGACCTTCTTTCATGCCGTTGGTCACAAAGTGTTCAAACAGTGCTTTCTGGTTTGTCCCAAATACCTCTGCAAGGTCAGGGTTCAGTTTCAGATAATCCTTGTAATTGTAAACTGCTTGGTACTGTGCCAACTGCTGTACAAACGGCGGGTTTTGCAAAGATGCACTTCTATACTGCGAAGCCAAATTCGTAATAGTTTCCGTGCTTCCATCCATATATGTCACAACCGCTTTTTCAACAGCAATGTGATCAATCACATTGCTCTGCCAGCTAATACCGCTAAAACTGCACCAAGTATCAAACATTGCATTTTCAATTTCATCTTCTGTCAGATAAGTGCAGCTATTCACGTTATTTTGATCACGTTGAATAAAGAAGTTGCCATAAGTATCCTGATAGACCGCTCGAAGCTCGTTGCCAATCGCTACAAAGTAATTTGTATTCTTGTAATACTTGAACGGGTTATCATTCGGCATGAGCCGCTGCGTTTGAATTTCATAATTCGTATTTCTTACAATATTGGTCGGGTAGACCGGCCCGATTGTTGTCAGCTTTTTGGTCGATTCTCCTGTACTCCAATCCGCAGTCTGGTCTCCTACGCGGTTATATGCCGTGAGATACCAATCAATATATTTGATTGCTTTGTTTGTGTTATTGCGGTAGAAGATTGTCGGTGATGCGCCTTTGCCCGGCCCGTCCAAATACCATGTTCCGATTGAAAACATCATTTCAACACTTGGCTTCTTTGCCGCAAATGCCGTTCCACAAAGGAACGCACATAGCATTGCCACAGTGCATAAGAATGCTACAATTTTTCGCTTCATAACAATTCCTCCTTTGAGCAGCAAAAGACAATCCTTCTAATTGCAGTATAGCGTTTCTTTTTCTATGTTTCAAGTAAAAATTCAGCAAAAAAGCCTGTGCACCGCACTGAAAATCAGATTGATGCACAGGCTTTTCATATAGTTTAAACTGTCAGGAATCAGGTATCCTGCAGCTCGCCGCGGCTGGCAGCCTTGAGGTAGGCAAAGATGAAGCCATCCAGGTCGCCGTCCATCACGGCGTCCACATTGCCGGTCTCGTAGTTGGTGCGGTGATCCTTGACCATGGTGTAAGGCATGAACACATAGCTGCGGATCTGGTGGCCCCAGGCGATCTCGTTCTGGACGCCCTTGATGTCGTCGATCTTGTCCATGTGCTGCTGCTTGGCGATCTGGTACAGCTTAGCCTTCAGCATTTCCATGGCGTAGTCACGGTTCTGGAACTGGCTGCGCTGGGTCTGGCAGTTGACCACGATGCCGGTGGGCTTGTGGATCAGACGCACTGCGGAAGAAGTCTTGTTGATGTGCTGGCCGCCGGCACCGGAAGAACGGTACACCTGCATTTCGATGTCCTCGGGGCGGATGTCCACCTGGATGGTGTTGTCCAGCTCGGGCATCACTTCCAGCGAAGCAAAGCTGGTCTGGCGGCGGGCATTGGCGTCAAAGGGCGACACACGCACCAGGCGGTGCACGCCGTTCTCACTCTTGAGCAGGCCGTAGGCGTTGGCGCCCTTGACCATCATGGAAGCGCTCTTCAGGCCGGCTTCGTCGCCATCCTGATAGTCCAGCACCTCTACGGTCATACCGTGGGCCACGGCCCACTTGTTGTACATGCGGTACAGCATCTCGGCCCAGTCCTGTGCTTCGGTGCCGCCGGTACCGGCGTGGAAGGTAAGGATGGCATTGCTGTGGTCGTACTCGCCATTCAGCATGGTCATGAGCTGCAGCTCATCCACAGCCTTGCCTACGGCGTTCACAGCCTCTTCGGCTTCGGGGATCATGGCAGGGTCGTACTCCTCGTCCAGCATCTCGATCATGGTCTCGGCGTCATCGTACAGGCCCTGCAGCTTTTCAAAGCGGCTCAGCTTGCCCTTCAGGTCGCCCACCTCGTCAAACACCTTTTTGCTCAGGTCGGCGTCATCATAAAAGCCGGGGCGGGACATGGTGTGCTCCAGCTCCTGCACACGCTTGCGGGAAGCCTCGATGGCCAGAGCCTCTTCCAGGTCCTTGACCGCCTTGGCATAATCGGCAAGCTGCACTTTCAGTTCGTCAATGGTGATCATTCTCTTGTTCCTCTCGTTCCGGGTTGGATCTACATTTAGGGAAGCGGTCTTTCGGGGTGACCCAAAAGACACAGTTTATACACAGATACTTCATTAGTATACCGAGAATCTGTGGTAAAGTAAAGAGGAAAAACGGTTGATCTGCTGGAATTTTGAAGAATTTCACCTTTTCTTTTGCCAGGTGGGAGAGTATAATACCAGTATGAACCTTATCACTGGAGGAAAACATGCCGAAATATTATGGCTGTCCCTGCGAGGGCTGCGGCGAGCCGCTGGCCCTGAAAGATGACATCGTGGTCTGCCCGGACTGCGGTGCCCCCTATCACCGTACCTGCTACGAAAAGCTGGGCCGCTGCATCCACAGCCCCGCCCATGCGGCCGGGTACGAGTGGCATTTCCCGTATCAGGATGCCGAACTGCGCACCTGCCCCAGCTGCGGGGAGCGCACGCTGCGCAGCGAAGAGACCTGCCGCTGCTGCGGCGCTGCCCTGCCCCCGGAGACGGAAGCGGATGAGCAGCTCAATGACCGCAAAGCCGCACAGGACGAGCAGCACGACGGCTTTGACTACGAGCGCTTTTACCGCCAGTACGAGCAGCAGACCATGGACCCGCTGCACCGCAACCTGCAGGCCGCTTTCGGGAAGGATGAGCTGATCGACGGCATCCCCAGCAGCGACTGGATGACCTACATCGGCACGGCCGCCCCGGCCTACCTGAACGATTACAGCCGGATGCAGCTGCAGCACACCAAAATTTCGCTGAGCTTTTCGGCGCTGCTGTTCGGGCCGTTCTACTTCTTTTACCGCAAGGCCTGGAAGCCCGCGTTTGCCTTTCTGGCCGCAGAATTGCTGCTGTTCGTGCCCACACTGCTGCAGATGATGCAGATCACCGGCAGCTCGCTGTCTTTGGGCCTGAGCGATTCCACCTATGTGGTGCTGGGCCGCGTGGTGTCGTTGGCCAGCTTTGCGCTCATGCTGGTGCGCGGCATGTTTGCCAAGTGGTTCTACCGCAAGAGCGCGGCGGAGCACATCCGGCGCATCCGCGCGGAGTTTCCGGACGATGCCCAGCGCAGCGTGGTGCTTTCGGCACAGGGCGGTGTGAGCTGGGGTGCTGTGCTGGGGTCGCTCCTGCTGCTGATGGTGTTCGGTGCCTGCTGCAGCATGCTGCTGGGCCCCAATCTGGATGTTCTGCTGAACGCTCTCTCCTGATGCGATTTATAAAGGAGTTTTTATCATGAAAAAGGTAACCAAAGCTGTGATCCCCGCTGCTGGTCTTGGCACCCGTGTGCTGCCGGCCACCAAAGCCATGCCCAAGGGCATGCTGCCCATCGTGGACAAGCCCGCCATCCAGTATCTGGTGGAAGAGGCCGTGCGTTCCGGCATCACCGACATCCTGATCATTCTGGGCCGCAACCAGAGCGTGATCGAGGACCATTTTGACCGCAGCCCGGAGCTGGAAGAGAAACTGGCCGCCCCCGGCAAGGAAAAGATGCTGGAGGAATGCCTTGGCATCTCCAATTTGGCCAACATCTATTTTGTACGCCAGAAGCAGACGCTGGGTCTGGGCCATGCCGTGAGCATGGCAAAGCCCTTTACCGGGGATGACCCCTTTGTGGTGATCTACGGCGATGATGTGATCTGGGGCGAGGACCCCGTGTGTGCTCAGTTGATCCGCGCCTACGAGGAGTTCGGCCGTCCGGCAGCCGGTGTTTCCGCTGTGCCCTGGGCCGATGTGAGCCGCTACTGCAGCTTAAAGACCACCCCCATCCACGACAACTATTTCTTTGTGGATGACATGATCGAGAAGCCCAAAAAGGGTCAGGAGTTCAGCAATTATTCCATCCTGGGCCGCGTGCTGCTCACCCCGGAGATCTACGACCTGCTGGCCCACACCAAACCCGGTGCCGGCGGTGAGATCCAGCTGACCGACGCCATGGCCGAGTACGCCCGCAATTACGGCGGCATGACGGCCGTGGAGTTTACCGGCAAGCACTACGACATGGGCAACAAGCTCAAAGTGGTAGAGGCTCAGGTGGAGCTGGCCCTGCAGCACCCGGAAATCGGCGAGGCCTTCCGGGCCTACCTGAAGGAGTTCTGCAAGACGCTGTAAAATAAAATGATAATGAAAACACCCCGGAGGCTTTCGCTTTTCCGGGGTGTTTTTTCTATGCTGCCGTAGTGTCCTTCATGCGCCGCAGCGCACATCATTTTTGCGAAGCAAAACATCATCCGAAGACCATCATTTGCGCAGCAACATCATTTATTTTGCCTGACTGGGATGCGGCACGGGCGGGTGCTTGGTGAACATCGCCTTGAGTGCCAGCGGGGTGGCCACGCTGGATACCACGATCAACAGGATCACGGCGGTAAAGTAGACCGGGTCCACCACGCCGATGGCAAGACCCTTTTGCGCCACGATCAGTGCCACCTCGCCGCGAGTCATCATGCCGACACCAACCTTCAGGGAGTCGCCCCAGTTGAAGCGGCAGACTTTGGCAGCCAGGCCGCAGCCGATGATCTTGGTGATCAGTGCCACAATCACAAAGCAGACGCAGAACAGCAGGATCTCCGGGGTCAGGCCGCTGATATCGGTCTTCAGACCGATGGAGGCAAAGAAGATAGGTGCAAAGATGATATAGTTGCTGATATCCACCCGGCGCTCCACATAGGATGCGTCATTCATGGTGCACAGCACGATACCGGCAATGTAGGCACCGGTAATATCGGCAATGCCAAAGTAGGCCTCGGCCACATAGGCCATGCCAAAGCAGAAGGCCAGGCTCACGATGGTGATACGCTGGGTGTGAGGGTTGCGCCGATCCAGCCACTTCATGGCGTAATGGACCACCAGGCCCACACCCACAGCGGTGGCAAAGAACAGCAGGGTGTTGAACAGCACCTTGCCCAGACCCGTACCGGTGCCGCTGCTGGCACCCAGCACACAGGTAAGCACCACGATACCCATCACATCGTCAATAACGGCTGCACTGACGATGGTGGTGCCCAGAAAACTCTTCAAGTGGCCCAGCTCCTGCAGGGTGACCACCGTGATGGACACACTGGTGGCGGTCATAATGGTGCCAATGAACAGAGCCCTGTAAAACTCCGGGCTGCCCACTGCTGCAAAGCCGTAGAAGGCACCATATAATAAGGTGCCTCCCACCAGGGGCACAGCCACGCCCACGGCGGCGATCAGGGTGGCGATGGGGCCTGCCTTGATCAGTTCCTTCAGGTTGGTGCCCAGGCCCGTGGTGAACATCAGCAGCACCACGCCGATCTCGGCGAAGGTGGCAATGGAGTCACTGGTCTGCACCAGGTTGAGCACACAGGGGCCGATGACAAGACCTGCCAGGATCTCGCCCACCACCTGCGGAGCCTTGCACTTGCGTGCTACCAGCCCAAAAAACTTTGCACTCAGGATGATGATTGCCAGATTGCGGAATATCGAGTACATAGATACGCTCCTTTTCCGATTTTTTAAATTTCCCACTTCCCTGCCGCCGCAGCACTTTGTTCCACGGTATCATCAGAAAGCGACTATATTATAGTCCCCTATGGCAAAAAAAGCAAAGGATTTTTTTCAGCACTTTTTTCATCCAAGGGCTTGACAGACGCCGCCGGACTTGCTATAATAAATTGCTGTCTGAACAGACACGCCGCACACAGCCGCAACGCCGCAGCTGTGTGTACCCTTGGTCTTGTGATTGCAAGACCCTTAAGTCCAAAAGGAGGTGCTACAAAAATGGCAAAGTACGAAACCATGCTGATTACCAGCGCCGCTCTCGACGAGGAGGCTACCGCCGCTCTGGTTGGTAAGTTCAAGACCCTGATCGAGAACAACGGTACGATCGATTCCATCGACGAGTGGGGCAAGCGCCGTCTGGCCTACCCCATCAACGACGAGGAGGAAGGCGTTTACACTGTGATCAACTTCACCAGCGAGCCCAGCTTCCCCGCTGAGCTGGACCGTGTGTACAAGATCACCGAAGGCGTTATGCGCAGCCTGATCATTGCTCACGAGGAGTAATCCTTTCGTGATGAAAAAGGAGTCCGTACTATGTTGAATGTTGTTGCCATCATGGGCCGCCTTGTGGCGGACCCTGAACTGCGCACCACGCCCCAGGGCATCAATGTGTGCAGTTTCCGCATCGCCTGCGACCGCAATTTTGCACGTCAGGGCGAGCAGCGTCAGGCCGATTTCATTGATATCGTTGCTTGGCGTTCGCAGGCCGAGTTTGTGAGCAAGTATTTCCAGAAAGGCAGTCTGATCGCCATTGACGGCAGCATCCAGACCCGCCAGTATCAGGACAAGAACGGCAACAACCGCACGGCTTTTGAGATCGTGGCCAACAACATCAACTTTGCAGGCCCCAAGAACAGCAATGCAGGCGGCGGAGCAAATTATCAGAATTCTGCTCCGTCCTACCAGAACGCAGCCCCTGCCCGTCCGGCCGCTGTGGAGGCAGCTCCCAGCTATTCCGCCGGCAGTGCAGATGATTTTGCTGTCATTGATGACAGTGATGACCTGCCGTTCTGATTCCGTAACGGTCTGACCGTTCAATTCTTATAGGAGGTAATAAGCAATGGCTTTTGAAAGAACCGAAGGCTCTCGCCCCGCACGCCCCATGCGTCGCGGCCGCAAGAAGGTTTGCAGCTTCTGTGTCGATCGCATCGACACCATCGATTACAAGGACGTGCCCCGTCTGCGTAAGTACGTCTCTGAGCGTGCAAAGATCATTCCCCGCCGTGTGACCGGCACTTGCGCTTATCATCAGCGCGCACTGACCATCGCCATCAAGCGTGCTCGTCACGTTGCTCTGATGCCCTACGTCAGCGACTAATCTTTAAAACATCAACCCAATCAAAATAATCAGCAATCAGCAAAGGCTCTTTCCCGATGACAAGGGAAAGAGCCTTTTTTTTGTCTTCGCGCATAAAAAGAGACGGGCACTCCCCTTTCCGGGGTGCCCGTCCCATCGCTTTGTCTTCCGGTTTTGCGGCAGGCGGTTACTCGAACAGTTTCTGGAACAGTTTCTGGAACAGGCCGCCCAGGCCGAAGAAGGAATCTGCTTTCTTCTTTTTCTGTGCACCGACGGAGCCGGTGTACACTTTGCAGGAAGCGCAGCGGCCTTCGGCGGAGGTCGCCGTGATCACGGCCTGACCGTCGCCCACGGCGGTGACATTGCCGTTAGCGTCCACCACAGCGGCGGCGGTGTTGCTGCTGGTCCATGTGATGGGCACGGTCTCCGGGTTCGCCACCGCCACCTTTGCGCGGAGCGCGCCCTGTGCGCCGATGCTTTCCAGATACATGCAGGACTTGTTCAGAGTCACGCGGCCGATGTTGTTCTGGACCGTGACCGTGCAGGACAGCGTGCCGCTGCGGTAGGTGGTGGCATAGATGGTGGCGGTGCCCTCCTGATACGCGGTGAGGTTGCCGTTGCGGTCAACGGAGACAACGGCAGGGTTGGAGCTGCGCCACTGGAGCACATCATCATAGCCGTTCCTGCTCTTCAGATACAGCTGGCTGCGGGGCTGGGGGTTGTTGTACTCGATCTCCATCGAGAGAACGCTGGTGTTCAGCTGGCTGGCCTCATCGACGTAGACTATGCAGCTGCCGACAGAGCCGCCAGCTGAGCGGGCAGTGATGATGGCCGTGCCCTGACTCCAGCCGGTCACGCAGCCATTGCCGTCCACAGTGGCAACGCTGGCGTTGCTGCTGGTCCAGGTGATGCGGCTGGACTGGTCTTCCACATACAGCACCTTGAGGTATTGGCTTGTGCTGCTGCTTCCGGGCTGAATGGTCAGATACAGCTCGTCCTGATCCAGACGGATGTAGCCGTAAGTATCATCGTAGCTGATATAGCCGTCGTCCTCGTAATAATAGTAGTCGTTTGCCTGTCCCAGTACTTCCGGGGCGGCCTGATCCGGCGCAAGCGCCGAAGCAGCCTGCGGCGCGGCGATCAGCACCCCGCAGGCGAGGGCTGCAGCCGCAAGGGAAAGCAGTTTTTTTCGTTTCATGAGCAGATTCCTTTCCGTACATCGCCCAATAAAAGTGGCGGCACGTTCAATATTCCTGATACTATGATACACCATGGATGGATTCTTTTCCAGTTCTTTTCTATATATAATTTGTGTTTTGTAACAAATAACAGACGCAGGTGTCGAAAACCGTCATTCTGACACCGTGTTCCCCTGCTGCTCTTCCCCGTTCCCGCTCGCAATGCAGCCAGAGGCTGACGATTTTTATGGTCTGTTCTTCTTCACAGACCTGATACACCAACCGATGCTGTAAGTGTACGTTCTTTGCAATGTCAACTGCGTTTTGCCGCTGATTTTTCCTCTCTTTCTCCCCTCTTTCAACCGGGAACGCTCCCGCAAAAAGTTACAAAGCGGTACGGTTTTGCCGGTAGTTTCTGACCGTTCCCGGGAATTTGCGGGAAGCCCAGTGCGTTTTGCTCTGCTGGCAAATCAATCTGCACAAAAACAGGTCGGGAGCATGTACAGATTGCACGAAACTGTTTTTTCATTCTTGATTTTTTATACAGAATGTGCCATACTATAGCCACTGGAAACGTTCCCGACAACGTTTCCGACAGTTCTTTCAGAGATGAGGGATTCCGGCAATGGGCAACATGACGATCAAAGATATCGCACGGATCAGCGGCTGTTCCGTCAGCACGATCTCCCGTGTGATCAACGATCGCCCGGATGTCCGGCCGGAGACCAAGGAACGAGTCCTGGAGGTAATGCGGGAAGCAGGCTTTGTGCCCAACACCAACGCACGGCAGCTCAAGATCCAGCAGTCGCGCAGCCTGGTGTTCGTGGTCAAAGGCACCCGCAACATCTTCTTCTCCGACTTTCTTGTGCAGCTGCAGCGGGCCGCCACCCTTTACGGGTACAACGGCATCGTCTCCTATCTGGACGAGAATGCCAACGAGATCGACGCCGCTGAAAAGATCCTGCGCGAGATCAAACCCAAAGGCATGATCTTCCTGGGCGGCAGCGTCGCAAACTTCCAGAAAGGATTTGCCAACATCAGCGTCCCTTCGGTGCTGGCCACCCTCGTGTCGGACGAGCTGGACTTTCCCAACCTGTCCATGGTGGGCGTGGATGACCGGGCAGCCGCCTATCAGGCAGTGTCCTACCTCATCCAGCAGGGCCACCGCAAAATCGCCGTGCTGGGCGGCCCGGCCACGAGCCACCCCAGCATGATGCGCCGTCAGGGTGCGCAGCAGGCCATGGAGGATGCGGGCATTCGCTTCGAGGACAAGCTCTACGGCCTGTCCAACTACGATTTCGAGTCCGCGTATCACGCCATGAATGGGCTTCTGGCCCGCCGGGCTGAGTTCACTGCCCTGTTTGCCATGAGCGATGTGATCGCCTTTGGTGCCATCCGGGCGCTGGTGAGCGCTGGACTCCGGGTGCCGGAGGATGTGTCGGTCATCGGCTTTGATGGCATTACGATGTCCCGCTACTGTGTGCCTGTGATGACCACCATCGTACAGCCCAGCGAGCAGATCGCTCTGCAGAGCATTGAGCTGCTGGTGCGGCAGATCGAGCACGGCACCCCCGCTCAGACCGTGACGTTGCAGCCGGAGCTGCAGCAGGGCGAGAGCGTAAGGGCCCTCTGAATTTTGTATTCCCTCCGTCGAAGGACGGAGAGTATATAGTTGATCTTTAATTTTAATAAGAAGGAGAACTTATTATGAAAAAGATGATCACTCGTCGTAACTTCCTGAAGGCCGCTGGCGTTTCCGCCGCTGCTCTGG